>OGDF01001265.1_pt1 | contig 37931 bp, 29 predicted proteins | sample 1570141 | NCBI WGS metagenome assembly OGDF01 (sample SAMEA4370581, study PRJEB24528) | human gut metagenome
GCACTTGACACAAACTCGACATGCGCAAAAAGCGTGCGCAGAAATGAGCGGAAAACATGATAGAACTGAAAAACGTGAGCAAATCCTTTGACGGGATTGAAGCTCTGAAAAATGTAAGCGTGACAGTCCGGGAAGGAGAGGTTTTCGGGCTGATCGGGACAAACGGCGCGGGCAAAAGTACGCTGCTGCGCCTGGCGTGCGGGGTATTTAAGCCGGATGACGGATTAGCGATTGTGGATAATATGCCGGTATACGACAATGTGCATGCAAAGGCGAAGCTGTTTTTTATCGCGGACGAGCCGTACTTTTTCAACGGTGCGACGCCGAAGGACATGGAGCGTTATTACAGCAGCGTGTACCGGAATTTTGACCGGGAACGGTTTTACTTATACTTAAACAGCTTCGGGCTGGAATCGAGACGCAGGATCAGCACCTTTTCCAAAGGGATGAAAAAGCAGCTAGCGATTCTGCTGGGGCTGAGCGCAAAGACGGAGTACCTTCTGTGTGACGAGACCTTTGACGGGCTCGATCCTGTAATGCGCCAGAGTGTCAAAAGCATTTTTGCAAAAGAAATGCAGGAACGGCAGTTTACTCCGGTGATCGCCTCCCATAACCTGCGGGAGCTGGAGGATATCTGCGATCATGTGGGGCTTTTACATCAGGGCGGCGTGCTCTTATCGAAGGATCTGGAGGAGATGAAGTGCAACATCCAGAAAATCCAGTGTGTCTTTTCTTCCAAAGAGGAAGAGAAGCGGCTGTTAAAGCAGTTAGACATTGTAAAATGCGATAGACGGGGATCTTTGTTGACTCTGACAGTCAGAGGAAGCAGAGAAGAGATGATCGCCATGTTTGCAGCGGCAGACTGTCTGTTCCACGAGGTGCTGCCCCTTTCCCTGGAAGAAATCTTTATCAGCGAGACGGAGGTGCAAGGTTATGATATTAAAAAAATCGTACTGGGCTAAATGGCTGGAAAATAACAGAAGAAGAAGCTGGACTTTTTTGCTGTGTCTGGTGATGGCACTCTTTTGCGGTCCGCTGTATCTGATGGTTGTACTGACTGGTTTACAGAACAATTATGCAAATGACAGTGTTTACAATGCAGCGCAGGCCGCAGAGTCCCTGCGGGAACTGATTCAGTCCAGGATCACGGATGTGATCGGCTTTTCCTCCATACACGTCCTGTTTGCTGCTTTTTTTGCAATTCTATTTGCCGTGCAGGGCTTTTGCTGGCTTTACAGCCGCAGAAAAACAGATCTGTACTTTTCGGTCCCGGAATCCTTAAAAAAGCGTTATATGCTGATCTGTGGAAACGGAATTTTGGTCTATAGCTTTTCTACCCTGACAGCACTTTTGCTGGACTGGATCATTGGCGCAGCATTTCATGGAATGACAGGAATTCTGGCGGCACAGTCATTACTGGCATGGTTCGTGGAGCAGCTTGCGTTTATTGCGATGTATCAGGTGGCGCTTGTGGCAGTCATGCTGACCGGAAACATCCTGACGGCGCTGTTGGGATGCGCGGTGTTTTTTTCCTATGAGCTGGCAGTGAGATTCCTGATCGATGAATTAAAAACGATGTTTTTTGCCAGCTATTGCAGTGCAGATGCAAGACAGTGGATGCAAAAAAGCTATCTGACACCCTTTGCAGGCTTTTGGGACTTGCTGAATCATATCTGGTACAGAGACGAAGGACGACTGTGCAGCTATAAAAATGCAGGCGGCTGGGGCAGGGCTGTGGGGGTAGAATGTATTTTGCTTCTTGCCTGTGCGGCTGCTGCAGGCCTGTTTGCATTCTGGCTTTACCGCAGGCGCAAAACAGAAAGCTATGAGCATGCCATTGCATTTGCACCCCTCAAGGGTATTTTGGAGGCTGCGATGGCAGTGCCCTTTGGCATTGCTGTTGGCATGATCATTTCCCGTGTAGCAGCAAATAAGGGGCTGTTTTTATTTGGTGGCTGCATTGTAGGTGTCCTTGTCGGACATGTGGTGATCCGCCTGATTTACCGATGCGAGTTAAAAACCATATTGGATGGAAAGCTTGCCGGAATTTTCAGTATAGCGGCAGCGGTTTTGATCCTTGCAGGCTTTCAGTTTGACTGGGCAGGCTATGATCGCTGGATTCCGGAGAAAGGGAACATTGCAGCCGTGTCTGTGACGATGGAAGATGACTATACGGCTTTTGGTTATTATCAGGGCGAAAGCTTCGGCTCCGATGACATTATGTATGAGGCTTTCGATGATCGGATGCTCCGACGGATGAATTCAACCGAGGAAAAGACGATCGATGCAGCAATCCGGATGCAGAAGAGATGGCAGGATGCCGGAATGCCGGGGAGCTTTAGGGAGGAGGAAGCGCAGACAGAGATTTCTGCAGAGGAAATTAACCCAAAGGAAGAGAAACGCTATGTCAGATGGGTGGTCTGCTATACCATGGAGAGCGGCAGAAAGGTATACCGTCGCTTTTTGGCCGATTCAAACGAAAACCGTTCTGAAATTGATACTGTAATGCGGGATGCTTCCTACCAGCGGGAGCGATATCAGTTAAATGACCCGGATTTTCTGGCAAATGTCGGTAAGATGAAAGTAAGCTATTATAATGGCGTTACGGAAAGCTTTTACACCGGAGATAAGCAGACCCTCTTAAAGACGCTGCAGGAGGAAATGAAGAAGTATGATTACAGTCTGATCTCGTCGGAGCTTCCAAACGGAAGACTGACCTTTGCTATGGCGGATCCGGAGGAGAAGGATGCATCGATGATGACCACCTGGACCTATCCGGTCTATGGGTCCTATTTGGCCTTAAACGACCTGCTTGTGCAGGATGGTGCTGAGGTTTATGCCCGTGCCGGCCACCAGAGCGCAGATGACATCGAATCGATCAAGGTAGATTACTATTATTATGACGATGACAGCGAAGAGGAAAACAGTGACAGCTTCTTTGAACCCGGAGAAATCTCGGATCAGGAAATCCAGGTGACCCTTTCCGATCCGGAGGATATCGAAAAAATGCTTGACGCAATCTATCCGGTGGAATTAAGCTGGATTAGTGGAGAGGAATTCGGCGTTTACAACTGGGATTATCGGATTGATGTGACAGTTGTGCCGAAGGAAAGCAGCTACAGCAATCCGGATGAGCAGGTGCGGATCCTGAAAAGTCAGGAACCTTCCTTACTTGCGGAGAGGATCCGACAGGCGGCGGTGAGGGATTAAGCTGTCTGCAAAATCAAATCTATCAGGGAATGGAGAGTGCGTATGAAGTTCAAAGACATGCCCTATAAAAGGGTCGATTATGACAAAACAGCGGAGCAGTTTAAAACTTTGACCAAACGGGTCAAAGAAGCAAAAAGCGGAGAAGAACTCTGGGAGATCCATCAGGAATATTATAAGGTTTATCAGAATATGATGGATTCCATGACGATTGCGGAAATCCGTCACGACGGCAATACCGCAGATCCGTTTTACGCGGCAGAAAAGGATTATTACGATGAGACAGCGCCGATGCTGAGCAGTCTGGCAACCGATTATCAGCGCGCCCTGTACGAATCGCCGTATCGTTCTTTTATGGAAGAAAAGATCGGCAAGGTTGCCTTTGCGACGATGGACAATGCGATCAAGAGTATGGATGAAAGCATTATCGGCCTGATGCAGGAGGAAAACGCGTTGACGACTCAGTACAATAAGCTGATCGCGTCCGCGAAGATTCCGTTTGACGGGCAGGTATGCAATCTGTCCCTGCTGCGTCCCTATCTGACCGGAAACGACAGAACCGTAAGAAGACAGGCATGGAAGGCTTACAGCGATTACTTTATGACAGTTGCGGATGAACTGGATGACATTTATGACAAGCTGGTAAAAAACCGCACCGCACAGGCAAAGGCGATGGGTTATGACAATTATATTCAGCTGGGCTATTACAGAATGAACCGTAACAGCTACGACAGAAACGATGTCGAAAATTTCCGCCGACAGGTGAAGGAGGTATTCGTACCGTTTGCAGAGCGCGTACACGAGATCAGAAGAAAGCGCCTCGGTCTGGAGAAGCTTTCTTATATCGATAACGAGGTTTATTTCAAAGAAGGCAATCCCGATCCGGTGGGCACTGCACAGGAAATTCTGGAGAGCGGACAGAAGATGTATGCAAAGCTGTCCCCCGAAACCAAAGAATTTTTCGATTTCATGATGGAGAATGAGCTCTTCGATGTGTTCGGCAGAAAGGATAAAAAACAGGGCGGCTATATGACCTATCTGTACCAGTATCATTCTCCTTTTATCTTTGCTAACTTTAATGGAACCAGCGGCGACGTAGACGTGATCACGCATGAATGCGGACATGCATTTCAGGGCTATCTGTCCGGGCAGGATCCGATCATGGAGCATGCGGACATCACGATGGAAACTGCGGAAATCCATTCCATGTCGATGGAATTTTTCACGGATCCGTGGATGAAGGAATTTTTCGGAGATCGTGAAAAGGACTTCTTAAGCATGCAGCTGGAGGATGCGATCCGTTTTATCCCATATGGAACGATGGTGGACGAGTTCCAGCATATCGTCTATGAAACTCCGGAGCTGACACCGCAAGAACGCCGCCGGGAGTGGAGCAGACTGGAAAAAATCTACATGCCCCATCTGGATTACGAAGAGGATCCGTTCTTTTCCAAGGGGGGATTCTGGCAGAAACAGCAGCATATTTACAACAGCCCGTTTTATTATATTGACTATGTACTGGCACAAAGCTGCGCATTCCAGTACAAGGTGTGGATGGATGAGGATTACAGAGAGGCATGGAAGAGCTACCTCGCGCTCTGCAGATTGTCTGCTTCAAAATTCTATCCTGAAATGCTGCGGGAATGCGGCTTAAAGGTTCCGTTTGAAGACGGATATTTTGAAGAAATCGTAGAGAAGCTGGAGAAAAAACTCCACGCGTAAACGCGGTCAACAGGGAGAAAATACTCTCAAAATGGAATAAATTTTGTGAAAAACGACCGGAAAGAAATGAAATTCCGGTCGTTTTTTTGGACGCTATTTCGATATTATCAAACGAAAAAATACTTGAAAGAATAAGAAAATTATGATATAGTTTTCACCAGTAAAAAAAAGCCCGGCAGGTAACGAGCCCAAAGGAGGGTCTTGTTGCCCGGGATTTTTATTTAAGCATAATGTCCGTCTGAAGCGAATAAGTGTATTTACTAGACGGATGTGCGAAAGAAAAGGAGTGTTGACATTTGACAAAGTATGTTGTGAAGAGAGTACTGCTTGCAATCCTGACCGTGTTCATTGTCTGTGCCATTACGTTTTTTGCGATGAACGCGATTCCCGGCGGTCCTTTCGATGGAGAGAAAGCGATCTCAGATGAGGTGAGGCGCGTTCTGGAACAGCGCTTTAATTTGGATAAGCCTGTCTGGGAGCAGTTCTTTTTATATCTGAACAATTTGCTTCACGGTGATTTTGGTGTTTCTGCAAAGACTGGAAGAGAGATTAAAACGACGATCTTCAGTTCCTTTAGTGTTTCTGCAAAGCTTGGCGGCATGGCGGTTTTAGTAGCATTGATTTCCGGCGTAGTGATGGGAAGCATTGCGGCTCTGACCAGAAACAAGCTGCCGGACAGACTGATCATTTTCTTCTCGACGCTGTTTACTTCCCTGCCCAGCTTTGTACTGGGTACCCTGCTTTTGCTGGTGTTCTGTATTAAATTAAAATGGGTTCCGGTATGGAGCTCCTCCAGTCATAACTACGTGTTGCCGGTCATTGCCCTTGCTGCATATCCAATGGCCTACATCACCCGACTGACCAAGACGAGTATGCTGGATGCTCTGGGACAGGATTATGTCCGTACCGCGCGGGCGAAGGGCGTTGCACAGTGGAAGGTCATCTTCAAGCATACCCTGAGAAATGCCCTGATTCCGGTTATTACCTATGTCGGCCCGATGACGGCATCCATCCTGACCGGTTCTCTCGTTGTAGAGTCCATTTTTACGATCGGCGGTCTTGGTTCCAAGTTTGTAGAATGTATTACAAACCGTGATTATCCGATGATCATGGGTACGACGATTTTCCTGGCAACCCTGATGGTTACGATGACCCTGATCACCGATATCGTTTACAAGCTGATCGATCCCAGAATCACACTGGAATAAGAAAGGAGGAAGCAATGAGCAGCGAAACCAATAGCATTGATCAGATGCCCAAGAAATCTCCTTTGAGTTTTCAGGTGGATCTGAAAAAATTTGAAAAAGCAACTGATGAAGAAAAAAGACAGCAGGATGTTATGAGCGAATCGGTATCCTTCTTTAAAGATGGTATGCGCAAGCTGATGAAAAATCCGCTGGCAGTTGGCAGTATTATTGTCCTGATCGTCATTATTGCAATGATTCTGATCGTACCCCATGTGGTACCTTATAAATATTCCCAGATCATTACCGTAAATGGCAGCCGTGATAAGGCGGCGGGCAACATGGCACCTTTTACCTATTCCGAAAAAGAGCTGGCTTACATGGCAGAGGGCGGAGAAGTGTTCCCTCACATCATGGGAACGGACAGCATGGGACGTGATTATTTCATCCGTGTTATTTACGGAACCCGGGTTTCTCTGACGGTAGGTCTGTTTGCGGCGGTGATCGTCCTTTTGATCGGCGTTGTTTACGGAAGTATTTCGGGTTATTTTGGAGGCAAGGTGGATATGGTGATGATGCGTATCGTGGACATCATTTATTCCCTGCCGGATATGCTGATGGTGGTTCTTCTGTCTGTCGTACTGCGTGAGGTTATCAATGTCGACGCATTTCCGGCGCTGCAGAAGATCGGTACCAACATGATCTCCATGTTTATCGTATTTGCTCTGCTGTACTGGACCGGCATGGCACGTATGGTCCGCGGTCAGATTCTGACCGTAAAACAGAATGAATACATTCTGGCGGCGAGAGTCAGCGGTGCGAAGGATTCCAGAATTATCCGCCGTCACATTCTGCCGAATATCGTCAGCGTTATCATCATTGCAGCAGCGCTGCAGATTCCGTCTGCGATCTTTACAGAGAGCTTCTTAAGCTTTATCGGTCTGGGCGTACAGGCTCCGATGCCGTCTCTCGGTTCCCTTGCAAACGAGGCAAGAGCCGGAATCACCCAGTATCCTTACAAACTGTTATTCCCTGCCGGCATGATCTGTCTGATCACCCTGGCATTCAACCTGTTGGGCGATGGCCTGCGGGATGCATTTGACCCGAAATTAAGGAGGTAAGACCATGAGTGAGAATATCCTTTCCGTGCAGAATCTGCATACCTCCTTCCACACAGACAAGGGAGAGGTCAAGGCAGTCAACGGTGTTACATTTAACCTTGAAAAAGGCAAAATCCTCGGTATTGTCGGCGAATCCGGTTCCGGCAAATCCGTAACCGCATATTCCATTATGCGTATTCTGGAAAAGAACGGCCGCATCACAGAAGGCAAAATCCTTTACAAAGGACAGGATATTGCAGAATTTTCTGAAAAACAGATGCGGGAGTTCCGTGGAAAATGCTGTTCTATTATTTTCCAGGATCCCATGACGAGCTTAAATCCGGTATTTACGGTGGGCAACCAGTTAAAGGAAGCCATTGAGCTTCACACGGACAGAAAAGGGAAAGAGGCGGAGGCAAGAGCCATTGAGATGCTGACTTTAGTTGGTGTCAATGAACCGGAAAAGCGTGTGAAACAGTACCCCTACGAATTATCCGGCGGTATGCGCCAGCGTGTCATGATCGCAATGGCGCTGGCCTGTGAGCCTGATATCCTGATTGCAGACGAACCTACGACTGCCCTGGATGTTACGATCCAGGCACAGATTCTGGAGCTGATGCAGTCCCTGCAGAAAAAGCTCGGCATGGCAATCATCATGGTAACCCATGATCTTGGTGTTATCGCGGACATGTGCGATGAAATTATCGTTATGTACGGCGGAAGAGTCTGTGAAAGAGGTACGGCAGAAGATATTTTCTACCGTCCACACCATGAATATACGAAAGGTCTGCTGCGTTCCATTCCGAATGTGGACAGAATCGGCGAAAAGCTTATCCCGATTCCGGGAACACCGATCAACCTCTTAAATATGCCAAAGGGCTGTGCATTTTGCCCACGCTGCGAGGAAGCGATGAAGATCTGTATCGAAGAGCAGCCGCCGGAAATGCAAATGCCTGACGGTCATTTCGCATCCTGCTGGCTGAACGTAAAGGCAGCCATGGAGGAAGAAAAAGGAGGCAGACAGTGAGCGAAGAAGTAAAAAACAAAAGCGAATATCTGGTGGAGGTACGGGATTTAAAACAGTATTTCCCGATCAAAACCGGATTTATGAAAACCACACCCTTAAAAGCGGTGGACGGCGTTTCCTTTTCCATCAAGCCGGGAGAAACCCTCGGTCTGGTAGGAGAATCCGGCTGCGGCAAGACGACTGTAGGAAGATCTCTGCTGCGTCTGTATACACCGACCTCCGGCGACGTCTTTTTCGATGGGGAGAGAGTGAATGAAAAGAGCATCGGACATATGCGCAGACAGATGCAGATGGTGTTCCAGGATCCCTATTCTTCCTTAAATCCCCGCATGACAGTCGAGGATATCATCGGCGAGCCTCTGGATGTCCACAAGCTTTACACCTCCAGAGGGGAAAGAAGAGACAAGATCCTGCATCTGATGGAGCTGGTCGGTTTGAATGCAGAGCATGCAACCCGTTATGCACATGAGTTTTCCGGCGGTCAGAGACAGCGTATCGGTATTGCGAGAGCACTTGCCACCAATCCGAGATTTATCGTCTGTGACGAAGCAGTCAGTGCACTGGATGTTTCCATTCAGGCACAGGTCATCAACATGTTTGAAGAGCTGCAGGAGAAGCTGGGCGTTGCCTATCTGTTCATTGCCCATGACCTGTTGGTTGTCCATCACATTTCTGACAGAATTGCAGTAATGTATCTGGGCAGGATCGTGGAGATCGCAGATTCCAATGAATTAAATGACAATCCCATGCATCCTTATACACAGTCTCTTTTAAGTGCAGTTCCCTATCCGGATCCGAAGATGGCAAAGGAACGGCAGAGAATCGTTCTCGAAGGGGATGTCCCGAGCCCTCTGCACATGCCAAGCGGCTGTGCATTCCGTACCAGATGTCGCTATGCCACGGAAAAGTGCGCACAGGAGTGCCCGTCCTTGACAGATCGCGGCAACGGACATCAGGTAGCATGCTGGAATAAATAACCGGCAGTAATTTTGACGCTTGGACAGGACGCAGATTTAGCGGACTGTTTGGGTATATATTATTTTTCATTATCTATCTTTAAAGGAGGAAGACATTATGAAAAAGAAGTATCTGGCACTTGTGCTGGCAGCTTGCATGACCGCTTCTTTGGCAGCTTGTGGTTCCACAGCAGCTGATACAAGCGCTCCTGCAGCAACAACAGAAGAAGCAGCAGACACCGCTGCAGCAGAATCCACTGAAGCAGCAGACACTGCAGCAGCAACCGGTGAGCATGGACCCAGCAGCGAAGCTGCTCCGGCATGGGAGGATTATGATGCAAGAATCGCTGCGATCAGATCGGAGACAGATCTTGTAAAGCGTGAAGCGCTGATGCATGAGGCTGAGGACGAGCTGATGAACACCTGGGCAGTTGTTCCGCTGTACTACTACAACGACAGCTACCTGCAGAAGACCGATGTAGAGAACATCTATGCCAACCTGTTCGGCTATAAATACTTCGGTTTTGCAAAGACTCCTACCAACACCCTGGATCTTCAGATTGCATCTGAGCCCGACAAACTGGATCCCGCGCTGAACTCCACTGTTGACGGTGCATGCCTGGCAATCCTGAACTTCTCCGGCTTATTTGCATACGATGAGAACGGTCAGCTGGTTCCCGAACTGGCAGATTCCTATGAAATGAGCGAAGACGGTATGACCTATACCTTCACGATGAAGGATGGTTTAAAGTGGTCTGACGGCGAAGCTCTGGATGCAAATGACGTTCTGTATAGCTGGAACCGTCTGGCAGATGAAAACACAGCTGCTGACTATTCTTACCTGTGCTCCGTATTTGCAACTAAGGATGACGGCACTCTGGATATCGAAGCAAGCGAAGACGGCAAGACCTTTACTGCTCATCTGAACGCACCCTGCGCATATTTCCTTGACCTGTGCGCATTCCCTGCTTTTTATCCTGTACCTCAGCAGGCTGTAGAAGCTGCTGACGGCGCTGACACCAACCCCGGTGCATGGGCACTGGAAGCTGGTTTCGTAGGCAGCGGCCCGTTCGTACTGACCGAGTGGAAGCATAACGAGTCCATGACCTATGAGCCCAACCCCAACTACTGGGCAGCTGACAAGGTTTCCATGACAAAGATCAACTTCATGCTGAGCTCTGATGACACAGCAATTTACAATGCATTCCAGGATGGCTCCCTGCAGTTTGCAGATACCATTCCTACCGATATGATGGCTACCGTTAAGGATACCCCTGAATATCACAAGATCCCTACTCTGGGAACTTACTACTGCGGTTTCAATGTAAACAGCGAGCTGTTTGCAGGCAAGACGGTTGAAGAGGCTGCAGCAATGAGAGAAGCATTCTCCCTGCTGATCGACCGTCAGTATATCGTTGATGCGATCGCACAGGCAAACCAGGAAGTTGCCAATACCTTCATTCCTGCCGGCATGAGCGATGGCAATGGCGGTGAGTTCAGAGCAAATGATGACGCTTACACCTATCCGGATGAAGAGAACGTTGGTTACTTCAATCCTACCGATATGGAGGGCAACACAGAGAAAGCAATCGAGCTGTTAAAGAGCGCTGGCTATGAATTCGATGAAAGCGGCATGCTTTCCGCAAATACCCCGATCAACATGACTTACCTGACCAACGATTCCGAAGGTAATGTTAAGATCGGTGAAGCAATCCAGCAGGATTTCGCTATGATCGGTATCAACGTAACCGTTGAGACCCGTGAGTGGTCCGTATTCCTGAACGAGAGAAAAGACGGTCAGTTCGACTTCGCTCGTGAAGGCTGGCTGGCAGACTACAACGACCCGATCAACATGCTTGAAATGTGGGAGACCACTTCCGGCAACAACGATATGCAGTTCGGCAGATAAGTTAATTGCTGCGGCACATTGCAATTGCATGGCAGTGAAAATTGCATAAAAATAGAATGCACGCTCTGCGAGCATTCTATTGTCATAAAAAAGAGAACCGGCGGACATTGAAAAATGCCTGCCGGTTTTTTTGCTCCCGGAAACTAGAGGTTGCCATTTGAAAAAAGTGTGATAGAATATACGCACTGAGTATAAAGGAGATGGCGGTGAACAAAAAAAGAAACGAGCACCCCGTCTGGACTGCTCTAAGTCAGTCTCACGGTCACAAAACCCGTTTCATATGGTTATGATAAAATAAAAAAATGATCTTGTCAACTATAGAATTATTAATAAATGACAGCAAGGAATTGCAATGATAAAATCAAAACAAAGGATGGATTTCAACATGACTTCAAATAATCAGAGAAATATACCCCCTAAAAAAACGGACTCGGAGCCTTCTAAAGCCACAGAATCCAAGTCTGCCAAGGCTCCGGGGGCTGCTTCGCCCAAAGAAGCAGACGCCCAGTCTTCTACAAAATCCCATCGCCGCCGGGCCTATCTGGACGATTTCAGGAAAACACAAAACGGTGACTATCAATACGAGGGCAGTCGATATGCCTGTGAACTGTCAGAAAAAGAGTGGAAAAAACAATCCACCGTGATGGCGGCAGCCGGAATTGCGGTCATCCTGCTGACGATCGCCGCAGGCTGCGTGCCGTCGGTGGGATTACAGGGAAGCATTTTCGTGCTGCTTCCATATGCAGTGCAGCTGGCGGCAGCCTGCAGCCTCGCGTGGGCATGTGCAAGGCTTTTGGGCAAGGAATATCCGCTTCGGGAATACGTTTATCAGCAGACAGTGTGCAAAATACCGCTGCGCAGCGGAGTCTGCATCGCAGCAGCAGGAGTGTCCGTCATAGGAGAACTCATTGAGTTAACGCGTCACAGCAACGAAATTTTATTCTCCATTCCGTTCCTCCTAATAGAAGTAGTTATGGGCGCTGCCACACTTGAACTTTTAAAAAACGTTAAAAAATACACATGGAAACGTGTGTGACTGTGACGGAAAAATGTATTTTTGACACGGAATAGGATTGACAGAAAGCAAAAAAGATAGTAATATGTTTAAACATCGGCTAATACTTTGACGAAAGGAAAAGAAAATGGGCCGATGTAACCTGCAGGTACGGCGATCACAGGGGCGGAAAAGCTGTGAGAACCGGTATATTCTGCAACAAATGTACAATTTTTAAGAAAAAAACTCCTGTGTATCTGCATGAAATAAAAAGGATGCAAACGGTGTTTTTTTCAAAAAAAAAGGAGGATTCACATGAAAAAGGCGAACAAGGCTCTTGCAGCTCTGCTTGCGCTTACCATGGTGACCGGTTCTCTGGCTGGCTGCGGAAGCAGCAATGGCTCCGGCAAGACAGAGACAACACCTGCTACGGAAGGCACAACAGAGACAGCAGATGCTGGTGCATCTGCAAGCGGCGCGGATACTCTGGTAGCATCCAGCGCACATTTTGAGGGAAAATTCTCTCCGTTCTTTGCAGCCAGCACAGAAGATCAGCATATCGTTGATATGACTCAGATCCCTCTGGTAGGATCTGACAGACAGGGCGCTATTGTTGAGAAAGGTATCGAAGGTGAGACTCGTTCTTACAACGGAACAGACTATACCTATTATACCGCTTCTGATCTGGAGATGACTCAGAACGACGACGGTTCCGTTTATTATGACGTTACCATTCGCGATGATCTGACCTTCTCTGACGGAACACCGATCACAATTGATGATGTAATTTTCAGCATGTATGTATATTGCGATCCTACCTACGACGGCTCTGCAACTCTGTACAGCCAGCCGATCCTTGGTATGGATGAGTACCGGGAAGGTATGGCAACTCTGTCTTCCCTGATCGCAGCAGCAGGCGAAGACAACACAGACTTCTCTCTGTGGACAGAAGATCAGCAGACCGCTTTCTGGGCTGCAGTAAATGACGGTGGTACTGCATTTGCACAGGAAATCGTTGATTACATGGCAGAGAACGGCGCTACCGACGTTACCTCTGCAGCAGCTGGTTGGGGTTTCGAGCTGGCTGACGGCGCTACTGCAAAGGATTTCTTTATGGCCATTGGAAATCAGTATGAATGGAACTTCTCTTCCATGGAAGCTGAGACAGCAGGCTCTGCTCTGTCTGATCTGATTCCGGAAGATGTTTACAATTACTCCACTGTTGGTGTAAAAACCGGCGATTCTGCAGACCATATCGAAGGTATCCAGAAAACCGGCGACTACAGCATGAGAGTTGTAACTACCGAAGTTGCCGCTAACATGATCTATCAGCTTTCTTTTCCAATCGCTCCTCTGAGCTACTACGGCGATGCATCCCTGTATGATTATGACAACAACAAGTTCGGTTTTGAAAAGGGTGACCTTTCCAAGGTTCGTTCCGTAACCACCGCTCCGATGGGTGCTGGTCCTTACACCTTCAAGGAGTTCACCAACGGTGTTGTTTATCTGGATTCCAACCCGAGCTACTTCAAGGGCGAGCCTAAGGTCAAGCATCTGAACTTCCTGGAAACTCAGGAAGACGATAAGGTTGTCGGTGTAGAGTCCGGCACCATCGATATCGCAGATCCTTCCTACTCTACCGAGGTTCGTAACCAGATTACGGAATACAACGGCGGCAGCGAAGATTTCGACGGCGACGTGATCACACTGCGTCTGTATGATTTCCTCGGTTATGGCTATATTGCCATGAGCGCAGATAATATCAAGGTTGGCAGCGATCCTGCATCCGAGCAGTCCAAGGATCTGCGTAAGGCAATTGCAACTATCCTTGCAGTATATCGTGATGAAGGTATTGATTCCTACTACGGCGATTCCGCTTCTGTAATCAACTACCCGATCTCCAATACCTCCTGGGCAGCACCTCAGGTAACAGACGACGGTTACCAGATCGCTTATTCTACTGATGTAGACGGCAATCCGATCTACACTGACGGCATGAGCGCAGAAGAAAAATATGAAGCAGCAGCACAGGCAGCACTTGGCTTCTTTGAAGCAGCTGGCTACACCGTAGAAGACGGCAAGCTGACAGCAGCTCCTGAAGGCGCTAAGCTTGGCTATCAGGTAAACATCGGTGCAGGCGGCTCCGGTGATCATCCTTCCTTCCTGCTGTTAAAGAATGCGGCAGACGCGTTTGCAAAGATCGGCTTTACTCTGACTGTAAATGATATCGCAGTTGCATCTGAACTGTATCAGAGCTATCAGTCCGGTGTAGCAGAAATGTGGGTAGCAGCCTGGAGCGCAACTCCTGACCCTGATATGTATCAGCTGTATCACAGCAAGGGCGCGACCAACTACTACAAGATCAATGATTCTGAGCTGGATGAAATGATCGTTGCAGCACGTCAGTCCGTTGACCAGACATATAGAAAGAGCCTGTATAAAGCAGCCATGGAGATTATCATGGACTGGGGCGTTGAAGTTCCTGTTTACCAGAGAAGTGAATGCTTCATCTTCTCTAGCGAACGTATCAACATCAGCACTCTGACTCCTGATATGACTCCTTACTGGAGCTGGATGAGCGAAGTTGAAACGCTGGAGTTAAACTAAACGACGGCGATTCCTGTGCAGCTTAATACGCACAGACTGCAGGCTTATGCCCCTGATCTTCCTCTAAGGAGGAGATCAGGGGCGATGCTGTATATCAAGGAGCTGCCTGGGGCAGGCGGCCGCTTGATATACAGCGGAAGAAGGGAATCGATAAGAACAAAGGGAGAGTTTTTTTATGCGGAAATATATCGTCAAGAGACTGCTTTTGTCAGTCATGATTTTATTTTGCGTATCCTTCATCATTTACACTCTGATGAGATGTCTTCCCGGCTCTTTTGTGGAAACGAGAGCGATGCAGCTTTCACAGGGAGCAGGTGCAAAATCCTATGATGAATGGATGGAACAGTTAAATGCATCCTACGGTCTGGACAAACCGATCGTACTCGGTTTTGTGACCTGGGCAGGCGATGCACTGAAGGGCAATTTCGGAGACAGCTGGAAATATACGGTACCGGTATTGGACAAATTCAAGGAAGTTATCTGGCTTTCCTTTGTGATGGGCGCGATTTCCTTTGTATTACAGCTGATCATTGCGATCCCGTTGGGGGTTGTAGCAGCAACGAAGCAGTATTCCAGAGCGGATTACCTGATCACAGCAGGTGCATTGATGGGTATTTCGCTGCCGACCTTCTTTTTTGCGACGCTGTTAAAGCTGCTGTTCTCCGTTAAGCTGGGCTGGTTTGATTTATACGGTCTGGTGGGACGTAACTATGCACAGCTGGATTCCTGGGGACAGTTCCTGGATAAGGCAAACCATCTGGTATTGCCGATTGTTACACTGGTGATCGTTTCTGTCGGTTCCCTGATGCGTTATACGAGAACAAATATGCTGGAAGTATTAAATGCGGATTATATCCGTACTGCGCGTGCAAAGGGACTTTCCGAGAAAAAGGTTATTTATCACCATGCGTTCCGCAATACCCTGATTCCCCTCGTTACAGTTGTCGGCGGTTCCCTGCCTGGATTGTTTTCCGGTGCGTTGATCACAGAAACACTGTTTGCAATCCCGGGTATCGGCTATACCTCTTATCAGGCGATGGTGTCCGGCGATATTCCGTTTTCCATGTTTTATATGACGTTTCTGGCAATCCTGACCCTTGCCGGAAACCTGATTTCCGATATTTTGTACGCGGTGGTTGATCCCCGTGTCCGGATTGCATAAGAAAGGAGGAGAGCATGATGCAGGAAGAAAAGAAAGCGACAGAAGAAAAAATAGAGCAGGAACTGTCCTTAAATGACGACCGTCGTGTCAAAGTGCTGTCCCCCGGCGCACTGGTTGCAAAACGGTTTTTCAGAAACAGACTGGCAGTAGTTGGCTTGACTATGCTGGTCGTTATGTTTGTCTTTTCCTTTATCGGCGGTCTGGTAAGCCCTTACGGACAGGATGAACAGTTCTATACTTACACACACATGGACAAAGAGTATGTGGGTGTGGTAAAAAATAACGATCTGCGTTATACGATCAATGACGGACAGGAGTTTGGCTCCATTCTGCAGGCACAGCTGATGCTTGCCATCGGCAAGAATGCAGAAAGCTTTGAGTATAAAGATGTGACCTATGACGTGGAGAAAGAGGGCGAAGATCTTTATCTGATCTCCAGCAACGGCACAGTGCTGGCAATTGCAGCAAAGGACATTGTAAACGCTGCAGACGGCGCAGAGGCTTCTGGATTGACTTTTGCAGTCAAGCATGAAGCGTTAAAGGCTTATGCAAACGGAGAAGCTTCTTTTACTGCGGACGGTCAGGATTATACGATGGACGCAGATGGAAATATTTTATCCGGCAGCGATGAGATTGGTTATGTCAGCCGTTTCGTTGTACAGGCAAAGGAAAACGGCGTTGTCATCAGCCGTGATTTTAAAGAAAAGCTGGCAGATGCCATCGACAGCGACACCAAAGAATTTGTATACACCGATGCAGACGGTGAGGAATACACCTACACCATCACCTACAAACCTGATTCCAAAACCTGGTCTGTGCTGCAGTCGAAGGAAACCTATGTATATGATCGTTATGCAGGTCCCTCCAAAACCCACTGGCTCGGCACCGATACAAACGGTATGGATATGCTGACCCGTCTGATGTACGGTGGTCGTGTATCCCTGGTGATCGGATTTATCGTTGTATTTATTGAAGCGTTCCTGGGTATCCTGCTGGGCGGTATCGCCGGATACTTCGGAAAATGGGTGGATAACCTGATCATGCGTATTGTAGATATTTTCTACTGTATTCCGTCCACACCCCTGATCATCATTCTGGGTGCTGCAATGGATGCCATGCAGCTCGATCCCCAGATCCGTATGCTTTATCTGATGCTGGTTCTCGGTTTCCTGGGCTGGCCGTCTATCGCACGTCTGGTGCGTGGACAGATCCTTTCCCTGAGAGAGCAGGAATTTATGACAGCCGCGGAAGCCTGCGGTATCCGCGCTTCCAAGCGGATTTTCCGTCACCTGGTTCCGAACGTTATCCCGCAGCTGATCGTAACCTGTACGATGAGCCTTGGCGGTACGATCATTACGGAAGCAACTCTTTCCTTCTTAGGTCTGGGTGTTAAGTTCCCGTTTGCATCCTGGGGTAACATCATCAACGACGTCAACAATGCTTACGTTATGACCAACTACTGGTTTATCTGGATCCCGGCAGGTATCTGTCTGCTGATCACAGTACTTGGCTTTAACTTTGTAGGCGACGGTCTGCGCGATGCGTTCGACCCGAAGATGAAACGATAAGGAGGGAGAACCAGCTATGGCAAAAAAACATCCGGAAGGCTATCTCTCCGCGAAAGAATCCAGACGGATTTCCAGAGAGAACCGTAAGATTACAGGTCAGTATGAAAAACAGTACAAGCGTAAAAATGTTCCGGAGCAGGAATATCTGACACAGATGCACAATCCGGAAAATGCAGTGGAATTTGATAATCTGCATACCTATTTCTTTACAGACGTCGGAACGGTAAAATCCGTTGACGGCGTAAGCTTTGAGGTTCCTATCGGCAAGACGGTTGGCGTCGTAGGCGAGTCCGGCTGCGGTAAATCCGTAACCAGCTTATCCCTGATGCAGCTGCTGCAGCGTCCCCAGGGTCAGATCGTAGATGGTCAGATCCGCTTAAACCTGGGCGATAAGGCATATGATATTGCAAAAACTCCGATGGAGAAGATGCAGAAGCTGCGCGGCAATTATATGTCCATGATTTTCCAGGAGCCTATGACTTCCCTGAATCCGGTTTTTCGTATCGGGGAACAGGTAGAAGAAGTAATCGAGCTGCATGACGGCGAAGGAAAGAGCAAGGAAGAGATCAAAGCCCGTACCATTGAGCTTTTGGAGATGGTCGGTATTGCAAACAGCGAAGGCGTTTACAAGATGTATCCCCACGAGCTCTCCGGCGGTATGCGTCAGCGTGTCATGATCGCAATGGCGCTGGCATGTAACCCGAAAATCATCATCGCAGACGAGCCGACAACGGCGCTGGACGTAACAATCCAGGCACAGATTCTGGATCTGCTGCGCAACCTGAAAAATAAAATCAATTCCTCCATCATGCTGATCACCCACGATCTGGGCGTGATTGCAGAGATGGCGGATTACGTTGTTGTTATGTATGCAGGACGTGTTGTGGAAAAAGGTACGGTACAGGAGATTTTTGCAAATCCTTCCCACCCTTACACAATCGGTCTGATGGCTTCCAAACCGGTGATCGGCAAAAAGGTCGATAAGCTTTATTCCATTCCCGGCAAGGTGCCGAACCCGGTCAACATGCCGGATTACTGCTATTTCCGCGACCGCTGCGAAATGCGCTGTCCGGAATGCGATGGAAAATACCCCTGCGAGATCAGCCTGTCCGAGACACATAAGGTCAGCTGCTATCGCTATTACGATAAGAAGGAGGGAAAATAAATGCAGCCAATCGATAAGGATTTCACACCGGTAGAATATGATCCGCAGTATATTCTGATGGTCAATCAGCTGAAAAAATATTTTCCCATAAAAGGCGGTATGGTCGGTAAAACCGTTGGACAGGTCAAGGCTGTTGACGGCGTAACCTTTAACTTGAAGCGCGGAACCACCATGGGTCTGGTAGGTGAGTCCGGCTGCGGCAAGACGACGACCGGACGTACCATCCTGCGTCTGTCCGGCGAAAAAACCGGCGGACAGGTGCTGTTTAACGGAAAAGAGGTTTATGACCTTTCTTCCAAAGAGATGCGAAAGATGCGTACAAAAATGCAGATCATCTTCCAGGATCCGTTTTCCAGCCTTTCTCCCCGTCTTCCTGTCGGTGAGATCATCGGCGAAGCGGTTCGGGAGCACAATCTGGTTCCCAAGGCAGAATTAAATGACTATATCGATCAGGTTATGGATAACTGCGGTTTGCAGCCCTTCCACAAAGACCGGTATCCCCATGAGTTCTCCGGCGGACAGAGACAGCGTATCTGTATCGCAAGAGCACTTGCCTTAAATCCGGAATTCGTTGTCTGTGACGAGCCGGTATCTGCGCTGGACGTATCGATTCAGGCGCAGATCATTAACCTGTTAAAGGAGCTGCAGGAAAAATACAGCCTGACCTACCTGTTCATTTCCCATGACCTGTCGGTAGTCGAATATATTTCCGATACCGTCGGCGTTATGTATCTGGGCAATCTGGTAGAGTATGGAACGACAGAGGATATTTTCCGTAATCCGCTGCATCCTTACACGGAAGCCCTGTTCTCTGCAATTCCGATCCCGGATCCGGAAGCGAAGATGAACCGTATCGTGCTGGAAGGCTCGATCCCTTCCCCTGCAAATCCGCCGGAGGGCTGTAAGTTCCACACCCGCTGTGCCCACTGCATGGAGCGCTGCAAGCATGAAGCGCCGGTTCAGAAAGAGGTGGAACCCGGACATTACGTTGTCTGCCATCTCTACGATAAATAATGGGAACGGATAAGCAGGAAGAAGAGGACGACGGCCGCGTGATCGCGGACATGAGCGGTATCGAAACGCCGTCTCTGTTTGCCCCTTTTTCCGGACGAAAAAAAAGACGGGAGGGAGAAGTTCCGAAGGTCAAAAACGACCGGCCGTGGGAAGATTCCTCCCTGAATAAAAAAGAACGTTTCTGGTATGCGATGGGAGCGCTCAAAGCGGCGCTTCTCATTGGACTTGCCTATCTTGCCGGACTGGCGGCGGTGATCCTTTTGCTGTTGCTGCTCTGGAAAGTTCTGTAAGCTGGCTGAGCGGCATGGAGGTTCCGTTCACGGTTTACATGCGCCATTCGCAATACAATAGAATGCACACTCTGCGAACATTCTATTGTTATGAATCGCATCTTGCTTTCTGGAAGCGTTCATGTTATAATCAATGTGTTTCGCATTGAGAGGTATCAATGCAGAGAAAGATGAAATGTGGACGGAGAGCCGGAAAACGGCGGATTGTGAGGAAACATGGAGATTCTGAGAATTATTTTAACTGTGATTTTTATAGTGATGTGTATTGCCCTGACAGTTCTGGTTCTGATGCAGGAAGGCAAAGATGCAGGACTTGGCGCTATCGCAGGCGGTGCAGAAACCTACTGGGGAAAGAACAAAGGTCGTTCTATGGAAGGACTGCTTGTTAAAATTACCAAATGGCTGGCAATCGGCTTCATGGTAATTGCAGTAATTCTGAACATTGCCAGAATCTGGGGCTGATAAGCGGTATTGTCTGAGCGCATATCGTGGATAAGAAGTACAGAATGTTACGAAAGCACTCCGCACGGCGGGGTGCTTTTTTCACTTACAGCGTAGCTGCAAGTGAAAAAAGCATTTTATCGCACTGCGGCGGAGCGGAAGATGTCGCTTACGCGACCCGCCGCAGGCGACGAATCCGGCAGAAGCCGGATTCGATTTGGCAGCATTACAGTGGTGTAAAGCACGGAGCAATCCGTATGTAACATTTTATCGCACTGCGGCGGAACGGAAGATGTCGCTTACGCGACCCGCCGCAGGCGACGAATCCGTCAGAAGCCGGATTCGATTTGACAGCATTACAGTGGTGTAAAGCACGGAGCAATCCGTATATAGCATGATATCGCACTGCGGCGGAACGGAAGGCACCGTTTCATTTTATAACAGGTGACATATGGAAGATTTATTGGAAAAGAGAAAAAAACTGATCTGTGAGCTGGTGGAGGACGAAAAGTACGTCCCGATGAAAGAAAAGGAGCTCGCAATCTTCATGCAGGTAAAACCGGAAGACCGGCGCGAGCTAAAGCGTATTTTGGAGGAGCTTCTGGAAGAGGGGAAAATAGAGCAGACCAAGCGCGGACGGTATGTGCGCGCAGAAAAGAAGCTCCTGCGTGCAGTTGGTTTGTACCAGTCGAGTGAAAACTTTGGCTTTGTCGTGCCGGACAACAAAAAGCTGCCGGATATTTTTATCCCGCGGGAAAAGAAAAAGGATGCCTATGACGGTGCGAAGGTCGTTGCAGAATATATCGAGAGTCGGGAAGAGGGCAAAAGTCCGGAGGGCGAGATCATAGAGGTGCTGGGCGAAAGAGATGAGCCGGGTATCGATATGCTCTCTGTTGTGCGTGCCCTTGGCATTCCGGATGAATTTCCGGAAAAGGTATTGAATCAGGCGCAGCGCGTCTCCAAGCCGGTCAGCGAGACGGATTACGTGATGCGGCGAGATCTCCGGGCGGTACGGATGGTGACGATCGACGGCGAGGACGCGCGGGACCTGGATGATGCAGTCAGCCTTGAAGAAAAAGACGGAAGATGGCTGCTGGGTGTTCATATTGCGGACGTTGCAGACTATGTGCAGGAAAATTCCGCGCTGGACTGGGGGGCAAAGGAACGGGGAACGAGCGTTTATCTGCCGGATCGCGTGATTCCCATGCTTCCCAAGGAGCTGTCCAACGGGTGCTGTTCGCTAAATGCCGGGGAAGACCGACTGGCGCTGTCGTGCCTGATGGAAGTGGACAAGGGCGGAACTATCGGCAATTATGAGATTGTGGAATCTGTGATCCGTGTGGACAAGCGCATGAGCTATACGCAGGTGCAAAAAATTCTGGACGGCGACGAAGCCCTTTGGGAAGCATACTGCGACGAAGCGCCGATGCTTACAGAGATGGCGAAGCTTTCGAAGGTGCTTCGGCAGAAACGAAAAGAGCGCGGCGCGGTGGATTTTGATTTTCCGGAAAGCAAGATCGAATTGGATGAAAACGGCGAGCCGCTGTCGATTCACCTGCATGAGCGAAACGACGCGACGAAGCTGATCGAGGATTTTATGCTGGCGGCAAACGAGACGGTGGCACAGCATTTTTACTGGCTGGAGGAGCCGTTTTTATACCGCGTACACGATAACCCGGATCCGGAAAAAATGCAGCAGTTGTCCGTATTTTTAGGAAATTTCGGCTATCGGCTGCATATCGGGCGCAAACAGGGAAAGCGTCAGGAAAACGGGGCAGACGTCCATCCGAAGCAGCTGCAAAAGCTTCTGGATCAGATCGAAGGGACGCCGGAGGAAGCGATGCTGTCGAGACTGATTCTGCGCAGCATGAAGCGCGCGGTCTATTCGCCGGATTGCAGCGGACATTTTGGACTGGCAGCAACACATTATTGCCATTTTACGTCCCCAATCAGACGATATCCCGATTTACAGATTCACCGGATTATCAAGGAGTTTCTGCGGGGACGGTTAAACGAAAAGCGAAAAGAGCATTACGAGGACATTTTAAACGGCGTGGCAAAGCATTCGTCCGAGACAGAGCGGCGTGCGGACGAGGCGGAGCGCATCTGTGAAAAGATGAAAAAGGCGCAATATATGGAAAAGCATATCGGGGAGACGATGGAGGCGGTCATTTCCGGTGTGACGGGCTGGGGCTTTTATGCAGAGCTTCCGAATACGGTGGAAGGACTGGTTCCGGTATCGAGCCTGCGCAGCGATTATTTTATCTTCGATGAAGAAAACTCTGCGCTGGTCGGCGAACACACAGGCAAAACCTATCAGCTGGGCGAAACGGTGACGGTTCGGGTGACGGGTGCAAACCGGTATGCCGGAACGGTGGATTTTGAGCTGGAAGAGGCGGAAAAGAGAGGAAACGATGGCAAAATCAGCACAGAAACTGGTCGCGAACAATAAAAAAGCATATCACGATTATTTTGTAGAGGAGACCTGGGAAGCCGGTCTTGCACTCGCCGGGACGGAGGTAAAGAGCCTGCGCCTTGGAAAGTGCAGCATTAAAGAAGCGTTTATACAGGAAGACAACGGCGAAATGTACGTTTATGGCATGCATATTTCCCCCTATGAAAAGGGAAATCTGTTCAACAAAGACCCGCTGCGCACGAGAAAGCTTCTGCTGCACAAAGCAGAGATTTTAAAGCTTGCCGGAAAATGTAAGGAAAAAGGTTATACGATCATGCCGCTGCAGGTCTATTTTAAGGACGGGCGCGCAAAGATGGAGATCGGTCTCTGCCGTGGCAAAAAGCTCTACGACAAGCGGCAGGATATTGCAAAGAAGGATCAGCGCCGCGAGGTGGAGCGTGAATTTAAGGTGAAAAATCTGTACTAAATTGCAGGATGTCTGCCAATATGCTATGATTGTAAATTGTAATAGTTCGTTCCTGCGAAACTGCAACGGATCGGAAAGGAGACCGATTTCATGAAAGCATTGAAAGAGCTTTTGAGTGAGCTTACCTTTACCTGTGAAAGAGGAAATCTGGAAAAAGAAATTACGGCGGTCGTTTATGACTCCCGAAAAATTGTAGAAGGCTGTCTGTTTGTCTGCATCAAGGGGGCAAATTTTGACGGACATCAGGCTGCAGCAGAGGCTGCAGAGAAAAAAGCGGCTGCGATTATCGTATCCCAAGAAGTAGAGCTTTCGAAACAGTCGGAAACGACCCTGATCCGGGTGGAGGATACCCGCTATGCCCTCGCGTTCGTATCTGCGGCATGGTTTGACCATCCGGCGAAAAAACTGACGACGATCGGCATCACCGGAACGAAGGGTAAGACGACGACCACTTATCTGGTAAAATCCATCCTGGAAAATGCGGGACGGAAGGTAGGACTGGTCGGAACCATTGAAATAATCATCGGAGACACGCATATCCACGCGGTCAATACGACGCCGGAATCGTATCTTTTGCAGGAATATTTTGCCAAAATGGTGGAGTCTGGCTGTGATACCGTTGTAATGGAGGTTTCCTCTCAGGCACTGATGCTCCACCGGACCCAGGGCTTTGTATTCGATTTCGGTATTTTTACAAATCTGGAGCCGGATCATATCGGACCGAACGAGCATGGGAGCTTTGAAGAATATGCGCATTGTAAGAGTCTGCTGTTTAAACAGTGCCGCGTCGGGATTGCAAACTGTGACGATGTGCACTGGCAGCTTATTACAAAGGAGCACACCTGCAGTCTGGAAACCTACGGCATGTCTAAAAAAGCCGACCTGCGCGCACAGAACCTGCAGTTTACAAACAGACAGGGACATCTCGGCATCGCCTTTGATGTGACCGGATTGATGAATTTCCATGCAGAAATCGCGATGCCGGGAAGGTTTTCGGTATACAACGCGCTGACTGCGATTGCGATCTGCAGACATTTTAAGGTGTCGGAAGCGGATATCTGTAAGGCGCTTCTGGCAGCAAAGGTTAAGGGACGTATCGAAATGGTCAAGGTTTCGAATGCGTTTACCCTGATGATTGATTATGCCCACAATGCGATGGCGTTGAAAAGTCTGCTGACGACGTTAAAGGAGTATGAGCACGGAAGGCTGGTCTGTGTGTTTGGCTGTGGGGGCAACCGTTCCCGGGAGCGCCGGTTTGAGATGGGAGAGGTGTCCGGAAATCTTGCGGACTTTACGATCATCACGTCCGACAACCCGCGTTTTGAAGAGCCGGAGGCGATTATCGAAGACATTATTACAGGCATGAAAAAGACAGATGGCGTCTATATTTCCATCCCGGACCGCAAAGAAGCCATTGCCTATGCGATCGACCACGGACAGCCCGGCGACATCATTGTGCTCGCCGGTAAGGGACACGAGGATTATCAGGAAATTAAGGGTGTGAAATATCCGATGGATGAAAGAGATTTGATTGCGGATATCTTAAAAGAAAGAGGAATTTCTTTTTGAAAAAAGAATTTGCGAACGTGATCGTGGATATCTCCCATGAAAAAGTGGATCGGCCCTTCGGCTACCGGATTCCGGAGCGCCTGGCAGACAGCGTGACACCCGGTGTGCGGGTAAAAATTCCGTTTGGTGCAGGAAATGCGCTGCGCACCGGCTATGTGATCGAGGTGACGGATCATTCGGAGTTCCCGCGGGAACGGATGAAAGAGATCGATTCTGTGCTTCCGGGAACAAAGGAGCCGTCACAGCGGTTGATCGTGCTGGCGGCGTGGATGAAGCAGCAATACGGTTCTACGATGATACAGGCTTTGAAAACCGTTTTGCCTGCGAGGGCGACCGTCGGGGAAAAAGAGCGAAAAAGCATTGAGCTGCTGTTACAGGATGCACAGGCACAGGAGCTGGCTGCGCAGATGGTAAGAAAGCATCAGACAGCGAGGCTCCGACTGCTACAGGAGCTTATGACGAATCGGACGATTTCGTGGGAGGAAGCGACCAAAAGGTTAAAAGTTCCGTCGTCTGTAATCAGCAAGCTGGAATCCGACGGCGTGTTAAAGGTACATGCTTCTGTAGCGTACCGTAACCCGATCCGGAGAATGGGCGAAGAAACGGAAAAAAAGACGCTTTCGGAGGAACAGCGAGGGGCGGTAAATGGAATTTTAAACGCTTTTGACCAAAATGACCGCAGGCCGAGCCTGATCCACGGTATCACGGGCAGCGGAAAAACAGAGGTTTATCTGGCACTCATTGAGGGCATGATAAAAAGAGGACGACAGTCCATCGTGCTGATTCCGGAAATTGCGCTGACGTATCAGACGGTGCAGCGGTTTACGGCGCGCTTCGGCGACCGGGTTTCCGTGATGAACTCGACGCTCAGCGTCGGGGAAAAACAGGATCAGTGCAGGCGGGCAGAGCGAGGGGAGCTGGATGTTATCATCGGTCCAAGGTCGGCGCTGTTTGTGCCGTTTCCAAATCTCGGGATGATCCTGATGGATGAGGAACATGAGCTGAGCTATAAAAGTGAAACGAGCCCGAAGTATCACGCGCGGGAGACGGCTCAGAAGCTCGCTGAGCTATCCGATGCAACGCTGGTGCTGGGTTCCGCGACGCCTTCGCTGGAAGCTTACAGTCGTGCTCAGAGGGGGGACTATCATTTTTATAAACTGACGAAGCGGCTGACCGGCGGAAGCCTTCCCAGAGTGGAAATCGCAGACCTTCGCGAAGAGCTGCGAAATGGCAACCGGTCGATTTTTTCGGTGAGCCTGCAGGAAAAATTAAGGGATCGTCTGGCGCGGAAAGAGCAGTCGATGCTGTTTTTGAACCGGCGCGGCTATGCAGGATTTGTATCGTGCCGTGCCTGCGGCTATGTATGCAAATGTCCGCACTGCGACGTTTCCCTCTCGGAGCACAGGGGCGGAAGGCTGGTCTGCCATTATTGCGGGTATGAGCAGCCTGCTGTGAAGCTCTGTCCGTCCTGTGGTTCGAAATATATACTGGGCTTTCGGGCGGGAACGGAAGCGATGGAAGAACAGCTTCATAAAATGTTTCCGCAGGCACGAGTGCTGCGTATGGACGCGGATACGACCCGCACGCGGGAAAGCTATGAAAAGATTCTGGCGGCGTTTGCCAGAGGGGATGCGGATATCCTGGTCGGTACGCAGATGATCGTCAAAGGGCATGATTTCCCGGCGGTGACGCTGGTCGGTGTGCTGGCGGCGGATCTGTCGCTGTCTATGAGCGACTACCGTGCCGGAGAACGGACGTTTCAGCTGCTGACGCAGGCGGCGGGGCGTGCCGGACGCGGAAGCCGTCCAGGTGAGGTTGTGATCCAGACTTACCAGCCGGATCATTATAGCATTCAGTATGCTGCACGGCAGGATTATGAGGGATTTTATAAAGAAGAGCTGACGTATCGGCAGCTGCTTTCCTATCCGCCTGCGTCTCACATCCTTGCGGTGCAGTTTTATTCCAAAAAGCAGGAAGAGGCGCTTGCAGGCGCACAGGAGGCAGCGAGTTACGTACGACAGGTAACTCAGTCGCGGCAGTTTACACAGAAAATGTCAGGCACTGTGCAAATACCAACACCCGCTACGACACACAACGCCGCCGGCGCTGCTCTGCCCGATACGATTGTGATCGGTCCCGCACCGGCACTGATTGGCAAAATTAACGACGTTTACCGCTATGGTATTTATTTAAAAAACCATGACTATGAAAAGCTGGTAGAATTAAAGGACGGAATCGAGCAGATGCGCAGCCTGCCGCAGCGACAGAAGGCGCTGTGTCAGTTTGATTTTGATCCGGTGCACAGCTTCTAGAAAATCATCAGCAGACAGATTCTGCCTGCAAAGCAAGAAAGAACAGCAAACCGATAACAGAGCGTAAGACAGAACATCAGAAAGAGAGGAACAAAAGAATGGCAATTCGCAATATCAGAACGATCGGAGATCCCGTCCTGAATAAAAAATGCAAAGAGGTCAAGGAGATGACGCCCCGCATTCAGGAGCTGATCGATGACATGTTTGATACGATGTATGAGGCAAACGGCGTCGGACTTGCAGCGCCCCAGGTCGGCATTTTAAAGAGAATCGTCGTAATTGATACGACCGGAGAAGATCCGATTGTCATGATCAATCCCAGAATTATCGAAACATCCGGCGAGCAGACCGGCGGTGAGGGCTGTCTTTCTGTTCCCGGCAAGACAGGCACAGTGACAAGACCCAATTACGTCAAGGCGATTGCGTTTAACGAAAACATGGAAGCGTATGAAATCGAAGCAACCGAGCTTTTGGCGCGTGCAATCTGCCATGAAACAGATCATCTGGACGGTGAGCTGTATGTGTCCAAGGTAGAAGGACAGCTGATGGATACCGAAGAATATTACGAAAAAATGGACGGGACAGAGGTACTCGACGAAGAATAAGGGCAGTACAGCGCAGCCTGGAATGCAATGCAGAAGCCAATCAGCAGGTTTGAATTGTAATTTCCACGGTGCCAGGCGCCTGCAGAATGGAGGACAAGATGAAGATAGTATATATGGGAACGCCGGATTTTGCAGTCGCTCCGCTGGAAGCACTGCTTGCGGCAGGACATACGGTAACGGCGGTTGTGACACAGCCGGACAAGCCGAAGGGGCGCAGTGGAAAACTGCAGATGTCCCCGGTTAAGGAATGCGCGCTGCAGCATGATATTCCGGTGCTGCAGCCGGTTAAGATTAAGAGAGCAGAGGAAATCGAGCGTCTCAGGCAGTATGAAGCGGATGTTTATGTGGTAGCAGCATTCGGACAGATTTTATCACAGGAGATCCTGGATCTGCCCCATTATGGAAGCCTGTGCATTCATGCCTCTCTGCTTCCCGCCTATCGCGGGGCATCACCGATCAATCGTGTAATTATGGACGGACAGAAAAAGAGCGGCGTGACGATCATGCAGATGGATGCAGGAATCGATACCGGTGATATCCTGACACAGTCGGAAGTTGTAATTGAGGACACTGATACCGACCTTTCGCTGGAAGAAAAGCTGTCCAAAGCAGGCGCAGAGCTGATTGTGAAAACGCTTCAAAAGCTGGAAGCGGGTACGCTGACTGCGACAAAGCAGGATGATTCCCAAAGCTGTTACGCAAAGCTTCTGACCAAGGCGATGGGACAGATTGACTGGAACCAGAGCGCGATTTCCATTGACAGACAGGTGCGTGGACTGTATTCCTGGCCGGGTGCATACACTTCCTGTAAAGGGAAAATGCTGAAAATCTGGCAGGCAAAGCCTGTGGAGGAAGAAGGCATTGCCGCTTACTCTATGCCCGGCAGTATTGCCAAGGTGACGAAGAATGAAATCTTTGTCCAGACCGGCGATGGCGTACTGTGCCTGCAGGAAGTCCAGCTGGAAGGCAAGAAACGCATGAAGGTGCACGACTTTTTGCTGGGCTGTAAGGTAGAGGAAGGAGAGGTGCTTGGATGAGCGTTTTGGCATACATGGGATATTATTACTATGATGTGACGTATCTTCTTGTAATTTTGGGCGCGGTGCTTTCGATGATCGCGAGCGCCCAGGTCAACAGCACGTTTAAACGTTACAGCCGCGTCAGAAGCAGCTGCGGCATGACCGGAGCAGAGGCTGCGGAGCGGATTTTATACCGGAACGGTCTGACGAATGTGCGGATTGAGCATATCAGCGGCAACTTAACAGATCATTATGATCCGTCCTCCAAGGTACTGCGTCTGTCAGATGCGACCTACAATGCGACGAGTGTTGCAGCGGTGGGAGTTGCAGCGCACGAGTGCGGCCACGCGGTACAGGACGCCAAGGGCTATGCACCGTTAAAATTCCGTTCGGCCCTCGTTCCGGCTGCAAATTTCGGCTCGAAATTCGGTTTGCCGATTTTCGTTCTGGGGCTGTTCTTGGGTTCTAACGAGCTGCTGATGCAGATTGGTATCTGGGTCTTTTTGGCAGCGGTGCTGTTCCAGATCGTGACGCTTCCAGTTGAATTCGATGCAAGTCACAGGGCGATGGGATTTTTAACAGAATACGGAATTTTATCGGAAAACGAAGCAGAGGGAAGCCGCAGAGTGCTTCGGGCGGCTGCAATGACCTATGTTGCGGCAGCAGCGGCGGCGCTGTTGAACCTGCTGCGGCTGGTGATGCTGTCCAGGCGGGACGACCGCAGGGACTGACCGTGCAGCCTGAAACAGCGGGCACCGCGCCCTGAACATGGAGAACAGAAAATGGATACAAGAGAAACAGCGCTGCTCCTGTTTGTGGAGATGGAGAAAACCAAAAACTTCGGCAGCAGCCTGATCCGGGATACCTTAAATAAATACGACTACGAAGATCCGCGGGAAAAAGCGTTTTTAAAACGTCTGACGGAAGGAACACTGGAAAGTCTCCTGACGCTGGACTATGTCATCAACGCGTATTCCAAAACGCCGACGAACAAAATGAAACCGCTGATCCGCAGCCTGCTGCGCCTGTCGGTCTATCAAATTCTGTATATGGACACCGTGCCGGATTCTGCGGCATGCAACGAAGCCGTGCGTCTGGCAAAGAAAAAGGGCTTTGAGCGGCTGTCCGGTTTTGTGAACGGTGTACTGCGCACAATTACACGGAACAAAGAAGAAATTTTGAATTCGGAGAGTGCGTTTTGGCAGGAACTTCAAAAGAACCCTGTGCAGGCACTTTCGGTGCGCTACAGCGTGCCGGAGTGGATGATTTCTCTCTGGGAAGCGCAGTATGGAGAAGAAAAGACGGAACCTATGCTGGAGAGACTGAAAAATGGGCGTCCGTTGACGATCCGTCTGGACGGCCGTCTGACGGAAGAAGAAAAAGCACAGGAAATCGCAGCGATCGAAGCAGAAGGCGTGACGGTGCAGAAGCACCAGTTGTATGCAGATGCGTGGAATCTGGAAGGCTGTGAGGGCATCGGTCATCTGCCGGGCTTTGCAGAAGGGCTGTTTTATGCGCAGGACGTCAGCAGTATGCTCGCGGTGGAGGCAGCAGGAATTTCATGTGGAATGACGGTCATGGATCTTTGCAGCGCGCCGGGCGGAAAAACAACGCTTGCAGCAAGAAAAGTGGGCAGCGGGAAGGTGATCTGCGGAGATGTTTCCGAAAGAAAGGCTGCGCTGATTCTGGAAAATACTGACCGGATGAAGTGCAGTAACGTTTCGGTCAATGTCTGGGATGCGTCAGTTTTTATGGAGCAGTATAAAGAAAGTGCGGACGTGGTGCTTCTGGATGTTCCGTGTTCCGGGCTTGGCGTAATCGGCAGAAAAAAAGAAATCCGTTATCGGGTAACGAAAGAAGATCTGGCAGCACTTGTCACTTTGCAGAAAAAGATCGTGGATGCATGCTGGCAGTATGTAAAGCCGGGCGGTATTTTGCTGTATTCGACATGTACCCTGGATGTGTCAGAAAACGAAGAGATGGTGCGGTACGTGACCGAAAAGTATCCGTTTGAAGCAGAGAGCATCGACCCATTTTTGCCGGAATGTCTCCACAGCCAACAGACAAAAGCAGGATTTTTGCAGCTGTTTTTGGGCGAGTGGGACACCGACGGATTTTTTATGGCAAGACTGAGAAGGAAGAAATAGATGATGGAAAACAGAGAAAGCAGGGATTTAAAGTCCCTGCCGCTTGATTTACTGAAAGAAAAAATGACAGAGCTTTCCGAAAAACCGTTTCGGGCAAAACAGCTGTACGACTGGATGCATGTCAAGCTGGCGGGAGATTATGACGAAATGACGAATCTTTCGGCGGCGCTTCGAAACCGGTTAAAGGAAGAATATCCGTTGACAACCCTCAGGGTAGTGCGTGAGCAGACCTCTGCGATTGACGGGACAAAGAAATTTTTATTCGCGCTGCCGGACGGAAATCTGGTGGAGAGTGTGTGGATGCAGTATAAGCATGGCAATTCAGTTTGTATTTCCTCTCAGGTTGGCTGCCGGATGGGCTGCCGCTTTTGCGCGTCTACGCTGGACGGTCTGGAACGGGGACTGACGCCTGCGGAAATGCTGGATCAGATTTACCGGATTCAGAAGCTGACCGGGGAGAGGGTAAGTAATGTCGTCGTGATGGGAAGCGGGGAACCGTTGGATAATTACGACAATCTGCTCGTATTTTTACGGATGCTGACGGATGAAAACGGTTTAAATATCAGCCAGCGCAATGTGACGGTTTCGACCTGCGGAATTGTGCCGAAAATGTATGAGCTGGCGGAGGAAAAGCTTCAGATCACGCTGGCGCTTTCCCTGCATGCGACGACAGATGAAAAGCGCCGCAGGCTGATGCCCATCGCTAACAAATACGGAATGAAGGAGCTGATGGACGCCTGCCGCAATTATGCGGACAAAACCGGACGGAGGCTGACCTTTGAATATAGTCTGGTCGGCGGCGTCAACGATACAAAAGAGGACGCGGAAGAGCTGATCGGTCTGGCAGCGCCGCTGGGCAGTCATGTCAACCTGATTCCGGTCAACCCGATCAAGGAGCGGGATTTTGTACAGTCCAACCATGCCGCGATTGCAGCGTTCCAGAAGCGTCTGGAAAAAGGCGGCGTCAACGTCACAATCCGTCGTGAGATGGGAAGGGACATCGACGGGGCATGCGGACAGCTGCGCCGCAGACACATGGAAGAGCAGAGCGAGTGAACCTTCCCGAAAGAGGACAATGCCGGATAACAGCTTGTCCTTTTTGTATTTTTGTGCTAGTATGGTAAAGATAATGGGTGAAATTCCGAATACAGAGAGGGTGAGCGAATGAAAGCTTACGCGATTACAGATATTGGAAAAAAGAGATCCTTCAACCAGGACTATGCGTGGATGACCACCGATGAGATCGGAAAGCTTCCCAACCTGTTTATTGTAGCAGATGGAATGGGAGGTCACCGGGGCGGCGGTTATGCATCGCGCCTTGCAGTGGAGACGATTCTGGAACAGATCCGGCAAAGCCAGGCGGACAGCCCGGCAGAAATTTTGGTGGATGCGATCCGTCATGCAAACGAGTGTATCCGGCAGACGGCAGCGGAGGATGAACAGTTGAGTGGAATGGGGACTACAGTGGTAGCCGCCACCTGCGCAGACCGGCAGCTTCAGGTTGCAAACGTCGGGGACAGCCGTTTGTATATTGCAGATGATGTCGGCATCCGTCAGATTACCGAGGATCATTCCCTGGTACAGGAAATGGTGCGCTTTGGCGGAATCAGTCGGGAACAGGCGAGGATCCATCCGGATCGCAACATCATTACCCGTGCCGTAGGCGTAGAGGATGATCTGCAGGTGGATCTGTTTTTGGTTCCGCTGGAAGGAAAAGACCGGGTGCTTCTGTGCTCGGATGGCCTGACCGGAATGCTGGAGGATGAAGAAATCCTGCAGATTCTGGAAGGAGAAGGCAACGTGGAAGAGCGGGCGCAGCGGCTGGTGCAGGCTGCAAACGACCACGGCGGAAGAGATAATATCGCGGTGATTATTATGGAGCCGTTTTCAGATGAGGTGAGCGGATGATTAAGATAGGAACAATGATAGGCGACCGTTACGAGGTGCTCGAGCGCATCGGGATGGGCGGAATGTCAGATGTTTATAAGGCAAAGGATCACAAACTGAACCGGCATGTAGCGGTGAAAGTGCTGAAGCAGGAATTTTCCGAAAATACGAATTTCGTATCTAAATTCCGGGTAGAGGCCCAGGCAGCAGCCAGTCTGATGCATCCGAATATTGTAAATGTGTATGACGTCGGGGAAGATAACGGGGTTTACTACATCGTTATGGAACTCGTAGACGGCATCACGCTCAAAAAATATATCGAAAAAAAGGCGCGTCTGTCTGTGCGGGAGGCATTAAGTATCGCCATTCAGGCATGCATGGGCATCGAGGCAGCGCATAACAACCATATTATCCATCGGGATATCAAGCCGCAGAACATCATTATTTCCAAGGACGGCAAGGTAAAGGTGACGGATTTCGGCATTGCAAAAGCGGCGACGAGCAACACGATCACCTCAAACGTCATGGGTTCTGTGCATTACACTTCTCCAGAGCAGGCAAGAGGTGGATATAGCGACGAAAAGAGTGATATTTATTCGATGGGTATTACACTTTTCGAAATGCTGACCGGACGCGTTCCGTTCAACGGTGAGACGACGGTTGCGATTGCGATCAAGCATATTCAGGAAGAAATGCCGTCTCCGAGAGAATATGTACCGGAAATTCCGGTCTGCGTGGAACAGATTGTTTTAAAATGTACCCAGAAAAGTCCGGATCGCCGCTATCACAGTATGGCGGCGCTGATTGCTGACCTGAAAAAGGCGCTGATGTCCCCGGACGAGGATTTTGTCCAGATCGAGAACCCGGATGAGGCGATGGCGACCCGTACCGTGACCTCCAGGGAACGCAAGGAAATCAACGAAAGCAGAAATAAAGAGGCGACAGAGGGAACGCGCCTGAAAAAGAACGAGACGCCCCAGAAGCCCAAGAAGAAAAAACAGCCCGTCTATGAAGAGCCGGAAGAGGATGAAGAAGATGACGAGGATGAGGAGTACGATGACGATTCCAGAATGGAAAAAATCACGACGCTGCTGGCGATCATCGGTGCTGTTTTAATCGGCTGTGCCGTGATCTTTTTAGTCGGCAGGGCAGTTGGTATTTTCAATTTCGGTGCGACGTCTGCGCAGGTGACGGTGGAGAATGTGACCGGTAAATCCGCGGCAGAGGCGCAGAAGATCTTAGAAGACCTTGGTTTGAAGGTAAAATTTGCCTATGAGACTTCCGATACGGTAGCGGAGGGCAATGTCATTTCACAGGATGTACAGGGCGGTACGACGGTTTCCTCCGGTACGCAGGTACAGCTGACCGTGAGCGGCACGGCACCTGCTTCCGATACGGACACAATCCCGGTTCCTGATGTGTTAGGAGCACTGGAGGCGGATGCGACCGCAACGCTGACCAGAAGCGGATTTACCGTGACGAAAGCGGACGGCTACTCCGATACGATTGAAAAGGGAAAGGTTATTTCCCAGAATCCGGTCGGTGGTTCCCGTGCAGCCTCCGGCTCTGCCGTGACGATCGTGATCAGCCAGGGACCGGATACCGGCAGTAAAAATACGATGCCGGCTATCATCGGTCTGGATGTGGAGACAGCGGTTGCAATTTTGACAGAAAACGGATTTTTGATCGGGGACCAGAAAGAGATGAGCGATGACACGGTTCCTGCCGGAAAGGTATGCTATGCAAGCTATACGGCAGGTGCTGCGGTAGAGCCCGGTTCTACGATCGACATCGGAATCAGCGTCGGACCCAAAGCGGTTACCTACGCATATCAGGAAGCGGTTGCAAGCCCGGCGGATCTGGATCCTCAGTACAAAGAAGGAACCGAGTGTACAGTAACGATCACCGGACAGTCCGGTACGGAATATTTAAAGACGACAGTTCGTTCTTTCCCGATCACGACAGTCAATCTGCATGGCATGGCAGATCCGGCCGGACTGATTACCTATGAATATACGGTAACCGGAGAGGCGACCACGACGACGGATGAGGACGGAAACCTTGTGACCGTGCCCGGAACGACAACGAGACAGACTGTGCAGCGTCAGGTCATGTTTACATCGGAAGGATAAGCGGATGCAGGGAAAAATCATCAGGGGAATCGGCGGATTTTATTATGTGCACACCCATCAGGGCGTATATGAATGCCGTGCGAGGGGCATTTTCCGAAAGGATTTGGATGAAATCCTGCCGAGAACAAACAGCCTGATCCGACCGGCAGTAGCCAATGTGGATCAGGCGCTTGTCATTTTTGCACTTGTGAGCCCCAAACCGAACTTTAACTTACTGGATCGGTTTCTGGTTTTAATGGAAAAACAGGGAATTCCTGCACTGATCTGTATGAACAAGACGGATCTGGCTTCCGACGAAATGATCGCGGAAGTAAGGAAACGCTATCGCAACAGTGGCTATCCGCTGCTGTTTGTTAGCGCGGCACAAAAAGAAGGTATTGAAGCGATCCGGGAGTATCTTCGGGGGAAGACGACGACTGTTGCTGGTCCCAGCGGAGTCGGAAAATCGTCTCTGATCAACCTGCTGCAGGATGGTGTACAGATGCAGACAGGCGCAGTAAGTGAAAAAATTGAACGGGGACGGCATACGACGCGACATACGGAGCTGATGTGGGTGGAAGAGGATACCTACATTCTGGATACGCCGGGCTTTTCTTCGATTGAGTTATTCGGCATTGAGAAAGAAGAGCTGGGCGGCTATTTTCCGGAAATCGCAGCACATGCCGGAGATTGCAGGTTCCGGGGATGCGCGCATCTGGCGGAGCCGGACTGTGCGGTGAAGGAAGCGGTGGATAATGGCGAAATCAGCAAGGGGAGATACGAGAATTATCAGCTGCTTTATGAAGATTTGAAAAAAAAGACGGGATACGGAAGGCGTAGGGACACCTGACTGAGACGGATTTAGACAGAGCATAAAAACGGCTGCCCGGAGGAATGAAAAAATCCTCCGGGCAGCCTGTTTTTCATGACAATAGAATGCTCGCAGAGCGTGCATTCTATTGTTTGTGCCTAGCGCCATGCAAATGTCGCCATGCCGTAGATATAAATAAACGCGATGGCAATCGGGACGACGAAGCGAAAGACTGGTTTCATCCATGCCTTCACCTTTAAACCGTGTCCGGTATTGGCTTCCTGTACGAAATTCTCCCAGCCCCAGCCAAAGCTGTTGCAGCAAAACAGAGCAAGCACCAGGGAACCGATGGGCAATATATTGTTGGATACGATAAAATCCCAGAAATCCAGCCATGCCGTGCCTGCTGCGAAGGGCTGAAAATGCAGGAGGCTGTAGCCGAGGGCTGTTGTCAGAGCCAGGACAAAAATGCCGGCGCCGCAGACAATGCAGCCCTTTTTTCGTGACCAGCCGGTGAGCTCGCGGATCATGGCGAGAATATTTTCGCAGACACCCAGGACAGTTGAAAGGGCGGCGAACACCATGAACAGGAAAAACAGTGTGCCCCAGATGCGTCCGCCAGCCATATGGTTGAAGACATCCGCCATGGTGTCGAATAACAGGCTGGGTCCTGCATTGACCTCCAGCCCGTAGGTAAAGCAGGCGGGGAACATGATGATCCCTGCGAGAACTGCCACGAGGGTGTCCAGTAAAATAATGGTGACGGATTCCCCCATTAGCGACCGTTTTTTGTCAATATAGCTGCCGAAAATAGCCATGCCTCCCATTCCAACCGACAGTGTGAAAAATGCCTGATTCATTGCACCGACGATGACGGAGCCGTTGATCTTGGAAAAGTCTGGAACCAGATAAAACTTCACCCCGTCTGCTGCGCCGGAAAGGGTCAGGCTGTGGACCGCCAGCACCAGCATCAGAACGAGCAGCGAGGTCATCATATATTTCGTGATGCGTTCCAGCCCGCCCTGTAAGTCAAAGCTCAGAATCAGAAAAGCGACGATGACCGTGACGAGCAGATAGGACACGTTGACGGACGGATTCTGAATCATCTGTGTAAAGCCGAAGGACTGATTCTGCCTGGTTAAAAATTTCACAAAGTAATAGATCAGCCAGCCGCATACGACGGTGTAAAATGCCATCAGAGTAATATTGCCAATCAGACTGACGATACCGAAAATCCCCCATTTGTGGCCGGGCTTTTCGAGCTTCTGGTACATGTAAATCGGACTTGTCCGGGCAGCGCGCCCGACGGAAAATTCCATCGTCATGACAGGCAGACCGAGAATGAGCAGGCAGATCAGATAGATCAGCATAAAGCCGCCACCCCCGTTTTGTCCGCACATCCACGGAAATTTCCATACATTGCCGCAGCCGATGGCACATCCTGCCGAGATCATGATAAATCCGAGACGGCTGCCGAGTTGTTCCCTTTTTTCCATTGTTGTTGATTTTCCTCTTTTCTTTTTCCCAAATACAGCTCTGCCTAGGAGAAAAACAGAGCCTGTAGAGAGAAGTATAGCGGAAAGCATAAAAAAAAACAAGCCATCGGATTTGGAATGACGAAAGTGGATTTTGGGACGGTGTGTTATGCGTTATGATCTTTGGAAAATTGATTTTTGAGGTTTAAAAAAGAAAACAAATATGATATATTATTAGATTGTATCCAACTTTTTGCTTACACGGCAGAGAGAGGGAGAAAATAAAAGAGCTGGAGAAAATAGAAAGCGTCCTGAAAATGTGCAGGTAATTGTGCAGTACAAAAACATAGAAAGGCGAAAATCCCGATAAATCAAGGGTTTTCGGACAGGTAAATCGTAAAATGAAACTTGGTATTGTTGTAAATTAGCCTTTTTTCATAAATCTATATACATCAATAAAAGTCCGTAAAACCGCATGGTTACAAAGTTTTTTGAAATTGTAAATTCATAAAACTTCATACAAAATCATATACTTTCATGCCATTTGGGTGTAGAAATGGGTGTAAAAAGATAGTCGAAAACCAGAGTCCAACGCATTTTATGTATTGATAAATGGGCATACAGATTTCTACGGATAGAACCATATAGCATGATAGAACAGAAGTTAAAATATTATAATGTACCGCACAGGCGGCGTTACCTTATCCCAACAGGGAAACAAGGAACGCCGCTATTTTTTTACCCTCATGTTACGCAGTAGGGGCAAA
>OGDF01001269.1_pt1 | contig 37862 bp, 27 predicted proteins | sample 1570141 | NCBI WGS metagenome assembly OGDF01 (sample SAMEA4370581, study PRJEB24528) | human gut metagenome
TAGCTTACGATCAAACCAATATTGCCACCACCAACCATCAAAACGTTTTTCGCCGGAATGACACCTTCCATATTCATCAAGGTTTGAACAGCACCCGCACCATATACGCCAGGAAGGTCATTATTTGGAAATACAAGGTTCTTTTCAAAAGCACCCGTTGCAATAATAATTTTTTCAGCTTTAATGCCTTCAACCACGCCATTTTTATCAACCATCACAACGCCATTTTTATAAAAGCCTGCTGCGATAGAATCCGTCCACAATGTAATTTTTGGCATACTTTTGATTTTTGCAGCCAAATCAATAGAAATCTTAACGCCTCTGGTTCCAGCATTTTGCTTTTCTGAGCCAAAAAACTTATGAGTTTGTTTGATCAATTGTCCCCCCAGATCGCTATTTCTTTCTAATAAAATCACTTCCACGCCTGCTTCTGCCGCTTCAATAGCTGCACACATTCCAGCTGGGCCGCCGCCAATAATAAGTAATTCTGTAGTTATCAATTCACGTTCATTACTAAGTTTTGCTTCAATATTAACATCAACTTCAGGCTTTACATTTCCAATTTGCCGTTCAACAGTGATGCCTTCTCTCAACGGTTCGACACAAACTCTTACATTTGGAATTCCATTTACCTTCATTAAACAAGAAGAGCAATTCCCGATTGCACAGAAAAGACCTCTATGACGATGTTTTTTTTCGGTTTCATGTAAAGAACGAATGCCTGCCGCATGAAGTGCAGCCGCAATAGTCTCTCCTTCATACCCTTTTAATTCCTGCCCTTCAAAGGTAAAAGTAACTTCTCTTCCTTTTTCGAACTCTAAAATTGGGTGCTCACTTATTCTGGCCATAATCTAACGCCTCCAAATACTTAATACTATTTTTTATTTTTGAAATCTGCTATACAAAAATGGTGCAATTTCGTCCGTTATTTTCCCATCAATGATATAATCGGACATAATATCACCCATTGCCGGACCATATCCAATCCCGCCACCTTCATGACCAGTCGCCATAATCATACCTTGCAATTCATCAACAGGACCTAAAATTGGACCACCTTCACAATAAGGTCTAAGACCGGCGTAAGTTCTAATAATATTAATATCTTTTAAAAATGGTACATATTGTGTTGCATAATTGCAGATTGCACGCAGAATTTCGTAGGAAGTACTCTTATCATATCCACTCCACTCTCTATTACTTCCAAACAGAATATTTCCGGTATGTGTTTGTTCAAGGAAAAGGTTGACCCCCATCTTCATACTTGGATCATCGGAGGTTTCAGCCAATTCTGGATGGTATTTCAATGCTACATAGCGACAGCAAATCAAAATATGATTAACGACAGGAGCAAGTTGTTCGCAAACAATAATATTTCCGCGTCTTGGGATTACAGGAACATCCATACCAGCCATTTTCCCAATTTCTGGAGAAAATACTCCGGCTGCATTAACGACCATTTCTGTATAAATAATGCCTTTAGACGTTACAACGCCCTTTACTTTTCCATTTTCTACTAAAATATCTGTTACTGGGGTATTCGTAAGGACTGTTGCGCCTAATTTTGCGGCAGCATTTGCATATCCAAGCGTTACGTCCATCGGACTTACCAAAGCATCATCTAAACAATAGGATACGGCACAAATATTTTTGGACAAACATGGTTCAATCTTTCTTGCATCATCGCCACTGATCAATGATACATTGATGCCGACACCAACCTGTTGCTTAATGGTATCTTCAATAGTACCCACCAGCGATGGGTCGTCGATCATAACCATACTTCCCATCTTGTTGTAATGCACTTCACGCCCAAGTTCCTGACTCAAGTTTTCATACATCCTATTGCTTTTCTGCTGGATTTTTTGCATTAATCCTGGTGCTTTTGTATGAATCATTACACCGCTATCACACGCACTCGAAGATTCTTCTCCGATTCCACGACGCTCTACAAGAACTACATTTTTTACACCTTTCTTTGCTAAATAATAAGTGATTGCAGTCCCGATAATACCTCCACCAATCACAACAACATTTGCTGTCTGACTCATAGTCATTCGACCTTCCTTCTAAATTCTTTTTGATTTATACCATTTTTAACATTCAGCCAACGACTCATCTTTTAGTTCCACATCTAAAGTGATTTCCAAGGAAGCATCCCCAAATAACGAAGAAATGCCAACTGCAAATCTTGCATGTCTGCCAGCATCTCCAAAGATTTCAACCAATAAATCCGATGCACCATTTAATACTTTTGATTGATTATGAAAATCATCTTTCGAAACGATATATCCGCTTACTTTCAAAACTCTATTAATATTATCAAGGCCACCACATAATTTGTTGAGTGCTGCCAAAGCATTCAACGTTGCCAATCTAGCCCCCTGATATCCTTCTGCAATGCGATCATCGCTTAATTTTCCTGTACATGTCCATGTGCCATTGGCTTTTGGTGTAAAACCAGAAGACGTAACAATCTTTCCACTGCGAGAAGCCAACATATAATTTGCCACAGGAACAACCACTTCAGGCAATACAATATTTTTTTCTTTTAACACATCTTCAATAGACATTTTTATTTCCCCCTGATTAATCCTATTTAAATATTTATACCCTATGCATTCTATTCATTTGTATACATATTGTGTATTAAAAAAGATTAACTTATTTATGTTACAAAGCTAATCTTTTTTCAGTTACCTTTTAGCGATCCTTCTTTTACATAATATTGTGCAGCATAATTGCCAAATAAAGTTGAACACGCACATCAATCTCAGATAAATCACAATCCAATAACTCATTTATTTTCTTGATTTTATAAACTACAGTATTTCGATGGATAAACAATTTATCAGCAGTGTCATTAATATTACAATTATTATTTAAGTAAACATTTAGAAATTCGAGATAATCGGAACCATTATTTTGATCATGTTCTTCTAATTTTCCTAACATATCACTATAATATCTTTTGATGGTTTCTTTATTATCAATAGACAATAGTAATTGATAAACGCCTAGTTCTCTATACCGAACCAATATATTCATCCAACCCATGCGTTCACTTAGGTTAACAACTTTTTTTGCTTGCACATATGCTTGAGACAATTTTCCGATTTCCGGATGGTTAATACTGCTTCCTACGAAAAATTTGTACTCTTTCATTCGCAATAGCATGATGATTTTTAACATGATCATTCTAATATCTTCTTCAGCATAATTAGAAAACACAAATACAAAAATATCATCCATTGTTAAGACAAAAGACTTATCACCTGCTGACAGTAATAATTTTTCCATAGATTTAACAATCCACGGGGTCTCTGAACTGCTCATAACATCCGGATTCCTCATTTTTATTATTGTCACTGAATATGACTCATTTTTTTTAAAACCATATTGTAAAAGTGTTGGTAAATACCCTTCCATTTTTTCTGGAAAAGATATCGCATTTTTCATTGCTGAAAAAAGTTGACGATTTATTTTTTCTGATTCCAACAACTGAATGCTTAACAACTTTGTAATGTTAGAAATATTAACAGAATATGTGACCATCATGAGCGGAAAGCTCTTCTCATTACAAAACTTTTTCACCTTTTCTGAAATACACTTTAAATAGTAGCCATACGCAATCACTAAGCCACTGCTTTTTCGGTCTATTAATTTTTCAAGGAATTGCATAAAATGATGTTCATCATCAAGTTTTTCTCCAGACGAAAAGACCAATTCCTTTTCATTAATATGATCAATCTCAAACATATTCTCGGCCATATGAAACCATTCGATGATATTATTAACACCTTCTTTTCCAGCTATAATACTAACTTTATAGTCGCTAACAGCTTCCATAAATCGATCTACCGTGATACTCACACGCATTCATCCTCCCTAAAATGGGAGATAATATTTAAATATTCCCCATCATTTTATGATAACGTTTATTTTTTGTTTAAATAACGTATACCTTTTCCAGAAATAGCCCAAATCATTGCAAATACAACGCAGAGATAACAAGGAATGCACCATACAGCATACGCGCTTACGGAAACACCCAATAAATCCATATAGTAAATGCCAGATGCCCCCCATGGTACAAATGGCAATAGCATCGTCCCAGCATCTTCTAATGTTCTAGAAAGATTTGCACCGTGCAGGCCCATTCTTGCATATGCATCTTTTAACAAGAAACCAACCATAATGATGGATATAGATGCAACACCTGCCGTAAATACTAAAATGGCACTTGCAATAATTGTCACACCAATTAATTTCCATCGACAATCAATTTTGTGAGAAATTCTTTCAAGAATTACATCCAAGCAGCCAATTTTTGCAACAATGCCAGCAAAAGCATAGCCACAAATAATAGTATTGACAATTGTCATCATAGATGAAATGCCACCACGATTCAGCAAGTTTATAATTGTATCATTTGTTACTGCACTTGCAGCTGAAGTTGCTGTAACCATATCTACTTTAAAACCACTTACGCAAGCTGCAACACCTGCTGAAAAATCAAATCCGTGAAAAATCATCCCTAATGCGATGGCAGCTACTGATGACAGTAGCATCAACGGAACGGTTGGTTGTCTCAGTAAAGCTCCCACAATAACAATGACAGCAGGCAATAAAAGCACAATATTAAAATCATATATCGATGATAAATTATTAGATAGTGCTTCAATATTTGCCGAGTTTGCTGCGCTAATCGTTAAGTTTCTGCCAGCAATAAACCATACAATCAAACCAACGCAAGAAGCAGGAATTGTCGTCCAAAACATTTGGCGAATATGGTCAAAGAGATCAACGCCACAAACCATTGGTGCAAGGTTCGTGGTATCGGATAATGGCGACATTTTATCACCAAATACACCACCAGAAATAATTGCGCCAGCAGCCATCCCTAATGGAATGCCCATTTCAGCAGCCACTCCGATTAATGCTAAACCTGCCGTTGCAACTGATCCCCATGCCGTACCAGTTGCAGTAGATACGATCGCAGTAATAAGAAAGGCAGCCACCAAAAATAATTGTGGGCTTATGAGCTTTAAACCAAGATAAATCAAATAAGGGACAGTGCCTGAATATATCCAGGTTCCTATTACAATACCAACACATATCAAAATATAGATAACAGGAAGGCTGGTTGCTAAGTTTTCAGTAATCCCTTTTTCCATATCCTGATAAGAATATCCCAGCCTTTTACCAACAATTGCGGCGTAAAATGCTGCTAAAATCAAAAGAGGTTGAATATCAAGTTTTAATAAACCTTTACCAATGCCAATAATAATAACCATCACTACGAAGCAAGATATTGCTTCCATTAAAGTTGGTTTTCTCGCCATAAATAACCCTCCCATTTTCAAAGACAGCTAAATAATCACAGTCAATCATTTCATACAACTATACTTAAAAGCATTTCTTAAACACTAAAATGTTTTATATCAGTACAGTTTATTTGAAAAGAATTCCATATTTATTAGGAATAATAACTTTAGAAAATTAGGCCAACATTGCTTTAATTATACGAGATATTTTTATACAGTTTTATTCTAACATACTTTATTTAATATTGGATCAAAGTTTACTCAATCGATTGATAACTTCTAATTGTTTATATATTAATCTCTGACAAACATATTCACAATATGCTCAATAAACAAATTATTTTGTCATTTTACCATGCACCCATGACATAACAAAAAACAGTAGAATAATCATTGAGTAATAAGCTTTCAATGATTATTCTACTGTTTTGCAACAATATAAATATAAATCTTGATTAATTATCTCAATCTGGCGACCATTTGACCGGCGAATACCGCGATCAGACCAAGGATCATACTGGCAAGCATATAGGCCACTGCTGTGCCTTGTCGGCCAGTGGTGAGCAGTTTCAACGCTTCACTGGAGAAGGTGGAGAAAGTGGTGAACCCTCCGCAGAGACCAATTTGCAAAAAGAGCACAAGATTGCGCGAAAAGGCTGGATTGAGCACCGCCGTTTCACTGACAATACCGAGCACAAAGGCGCCGATAATATTGATGCAAAACGTTTTAATTGGAAACCCACTGGCGGTTTCCACCGCGATCAATCCGATCAAATAACGGCAGACACTGCCGATAAAGCCGCCGAGGCCAACAAACAAACATTCAAGCATGGGACGCTTCCTTTCTTTTTAAGAAAACACACCGCAATTCAGTGCAATTTCAGGATTTCTTTCTACAATGATTAGCAGAACTGCGCATTCTGCCCTTGTTATTATAGTCCGAGCGTTCTATTTCGGCAAGAAAAGCACACAAAGAATTGCCTCTTGCCTGTATTACCATTCTCCGTTATGCTAAAAGAAATACCTGCTGAAAGGAGGCTGTCTCTTGCATAAATTACGCTCATTGTTCTTACTCATGCTCTGTCTTATTTTACCGCTCAGCACATTCAGCGGTTGTGCGCTGAATGACGAACCGCCAACGATTGCCTTGGTGCCTTTGGACAGCCGTCCTTGCAACACACAATATCCACTGCTGCTGGCACAAACAGAGGCTGCCTCGCTGCTCTTGCCGCCCGAGGAAGACATGGACAATTTTCTCGACAACGCCGACAGTGAAGCGTTGTGGAATTGGCTGGAAAGCGCATCTGAAAGCGCCGATGATCTGGTCATTTTTACCAACAGTCTGTTTTGCGGCGGACTCATCGCCAGCCGTTCCAGCGGTGCCTATGATGACATTGAGGATGATCTTGAACGGCTTGAAACCCTTTGCAATAATTTCAAGAAAGACAATCACCACTCCATCACAGTGATACAGGTGCTGCCAAGACTGACGCCCAATCAGTTCGATGATGACCTCTATCCTTATGTGGATGCACTGACCGCCTATGGCGAAGCTTGGGATAAAGCCGACGCAGCCGGCAACGCCGCGCCAGCCTCTGCGGCAAATGTTCCTGCAGACGCCCTCGAAGAATACCGTGCACTGCATGAAAAAAGCGCCGATCTCGCCGAATCACTGAACAATCTGGCAAGCGAAGGATTCATTGACCACCTTATCATCAGCCAGGACGACGGCGATGTCAACTGTCCTGCCAACATCACTTTCCGGCACTTGGAATCAAACAAAGCCGACAATACGTCCCTCATCCACGGTGCTGACGAACTTGCCATGCTGCTTGTAAGCGATCTGGCGGCAGCCGATCTGGATGCACCTTCAGTCCAAGTGCTCTATTCCGATGAAGACGACAAGGATCAGTGCTACCCTTATGAATCGATCACGCTGGAGGAAATGACCGAGCAGAAACTCGCGCTTTCTGGGCTGCAAGCAGATGGTGGCGACGCCACAGCCACGGTCTATCTCCATACCGAAAGCGATGATCTCAACAAAACACAGGAAGCCATTGAGGATCACAATGGTCTTTTTGCGCTCGCTGATGTGGCATCGACCAATCAAGCCGACCCAGCGCTCGTTGACACGCTCATGAACAGCGATAGTTTCGACAAGATCGACGCTTACGCCGGCTGGAACACCGCTGGTAACAGCATCGGCACCGTTTGCGCCACGCTGCGTGCCATTGGCGCCTTGGATGCCCGCTGGGATGATCTGGATGACGACGAAAAGAACGCCGCCGTCCTAACCTTGTACAGTTTCCGTGCGGTGCGCCTGGGAGAAGACGTCTGCTACATGGCAGCTATTCGCGACGCTTTGCAAAGCGATTTTCTCAGTGCAGGCCTCAGCGACCACACCAGCGCTTTTGCAAGTAACGCCGCCTGGCAAACCGCCAACGACCGTCTCGCAACAGCCTATGCGCCTTGCAATCAGCAGCTTGCGTCCCTATTCAACGGCAGCCACACCCTGCAGCTTGGCAGTCACACACCACAAGTCAGTATCAGTGATTTTGACAGCACCGCCAGTTTCCCATGGGCACGCAGCTTCGAAGTAAAAATCACGCCGACAATGACCCTGCAACTCGCCTCGTCATAAACAACAAAATCCCAGCAGATAGCTGCTGGGATTTTCTATTATCCTTGATGTTTTCTGCGGCGGCGAATTTCATAGAGCAACACGCCTGTCGCCACGCCAACGTTGAGACTTTCCACATTGTTTTCCAAAGGAATGCGCACCATCTGATCATATTCCTCAATTTGGCTGGCACCGTTGCCTTCGTTGCCGACCACCAGGGCAATTTTTTCCGGCAGCGTTTCAAAGGCTTCGTCATAGTCGACACCATCCATATCGGCAACGACGAACTGGAAACCATACTTTTTCAAAACATGGACGATTTCGTCAACATCTTCAATCATGTACACTGGCAGCTTGAAAATGGTGCCCATGGTCGAGCGCAGCACCTTCTTATTGGAAAAATCCACGGTGCCTTTAAGGCAGAACACTGCTTTGGCACCACTCGCCAGCGTCGTGCGAATGATGGAGCCAAGATTGCCCGGGTCCTGCACACCATCGACAACAACCACCGTATCCATCACTGGCCAGCTTTCTTCGCTCCAATCTGGGAAGGACACAATAGCAGCAATGTCCTGCGGGTTGACGGTGGACATGGAATCTTCAAGAATTTCTGGATCTACCAGAAACGCCGGTCCATCGTAATCGGCCAGTAAATCTTCATATTTATTTTCCGATCCTTCAGCGATCAGAATCACATGAATCATGGCGCCGCTTTCGATGGCTTCTTCCACAAAACGCCGTCCTTCAGCAACAAACTGTTCAAACGCGAGACGATATTTACGCTTTTCGAGTGCGCGCATGCGTTTGATCCATTGATTTTTATCTGATTCAATGACTTTCATGCTTTTCCTCTTTCCTTCATTGAGTGTTGGTCTTTTGTCCCAGTATAACACATTCCTTTCTTGTATGGAAAATTATTTCACGCCACCCTCTTGACACCCCCAGGGGGTGGGGGTAAAATGCAGTTAAAAATAAAAATGCACAAGAGAAAGAGGTGACACTCTGTGAGTGAAAAATGTACAACCGATTTTGATGTATCCGGCATGTCCTGCAGCGCCTGTCAAGCTGCTGTGGAACGTGCTGTCAAAAAATGCGGTGCTAGTGAGGTATCGGTCAACCTGCTGAGCGGACGCATGAAAGTGGTGCATGATGACGGCTTGGCACTGTCCACCATCATGGAAGCCGTCGACGCGGCCGGCTATCACGCCGAAGTCCATGACGCCAGCCATCATGCTGCCAGCGAAAAACTCAGCGCTGAAGAACAGAACAAAAAGCACCGCATTCAGTATTCAGTGATTCTGTTGATTCCGCTGATGATCATTGCCATGCTGCCGATGATGCCTTTTGCACCAGAAGCCTTGCTGCACAGCAACGGCTGGCTGATTTTCAGTCCACTTTTACAGCTTGCGCTTGCGCTAATCATTTTGGTTATCAACCGCGCGTATTTTACAAGCGGGTTTCATGCCATGGCGCAGCTGCGTCCAAACATGGACAGCCTGGTCGCTGTCGGCGCCGGTATCTCTCTGCTTTACAGCCTGTACACCACAGGCACCATCTGGGGCGGGCTGTTTGCCGGCAACACAACAGCAGCTTTCCATGGCCTGCATCAACTTTATTATGATTCAGCAGCCATGATTGTTTCCCTGATCACCATCGGCAAATATCTTGAAGCCCGTGCCAAACGCCATACCAGCGACGCCATCAGCGAATTGATGGCACTGGCCCCGGAAACCGCCTATCTTGTCGAAGGCGACACCGTCCGACCAATCCGCACCAGCGATGTTCAGGTCGGCGATATTATCGAAGTGCGTCCTGGCGGACGCATTCCGGTGGACGGCGTGCTTGTCAGCGGCGGTTCATCGGTCGATGAAAGCGCCTTTTCCGGTGAAAGCCTGCCTGTTGAAAAAAACATCGGCGACACCGTTTCCACCGGCACCATCAACACCACCGGCAGTTTCCGCTTCCGAGCCACGGCCGTTGGCTCAGACACAGCATTGGCGCAGATCGTCAACCTGGTGGAAAACGCCAACGCCACCAAGGCGCCAATCGCCCGCACGGCCGACCGCGTGGCCGCTGTCTTTGTACCAGCCATCCTGACCATCGCCCTCGTGACATTCGGCATCTGGCTCATCATCGGTGAACCGTTTGCCTTTGCCATCAAAATGGGCATCTCGGTCATCGTCATCAGCTGCCCATGTGCACTTGGCCTGGCAACGCCGGTCGCAATTATGGTCGGCAGCGGCCAAGGCGCCAAAAAAGGCATCCTCTTCAAAGACGCCACCGCCCTGGAACGCCTGCATGAAATCGACACCCTTGTTCTGGACAAAACCGGCACCATCACCGAAGGGCATCCTTCCCTGACCGATGTGGTGCCATTCCAGGGGCAAAGCGAATCCGAGCTGCTGCAGCTGGCCGCATCACTGGAAGCCCACAGCGAACATCCGCTGGCTTTGGCCATCACCACAGCCGCGGAAGCGAATGCGCTGCCCCTCAGCAATATAGAGGACTTTGATGCGCTCTCTGGCCGCGGTGTTGCTGCCCGCATCAACGGAAAGACCTACTATGCCGGCAATCTCCAGCTCATGGAACGGCTCAGCCTTGATAGTCGCGGTGCCGACAAGAAAGCCGAGCAGCTTGCCCGCGACGGCAAAACGCCGCTGTATGTTGCCGATGAACAGCATATTCTCGGTATGCTCGCCTGCGCCGACCGCATCAAGCTTGATACGCCTAATGCCATCAACACCCTGCAGCAGCTGGGCAAACAGATCATCATGCTTACCGGCGACCACCATACCACCGCGCAAGCCGTTGCAAACCGCGTGCACGTTGACGATGTTATTGCCGAAGTGCTGCCAGCAGAAAAAGAAAAAGCGGTCGCCGATCTCATGGCCCAAGGCAATACGGTCGCCATGGTTGGCGACGGGGTCAATGACGCCCCTGCGCTGGCCCGCGCCGACGTGGGCATTGCCATTGGTGCCGGCACCGACATTGCCATCGAAAGTGCCGATGTCATTCTCACATCCAGCCGCCTGACCGACATTGCCTACGCCTATGAACTCTCTGCTGCCACCATTCGCAACATTCACCAGAATCTGTTCTGGGCCTTCTTCTACAACGTGCTCTGCATTCCTTTGGCGGCCGGGGTTTTCTACCCAGCATTTGGCATTACGCTCAATCCAATGATCGCCGCAGCCTGCATGAGCCTGAGCTCGCTCTTTGTCGTCACCAACGCGCTGCGCCTGCGCAGATGGACTCCTCGCATTGCCGCTGCTTCTGCCGATCTCATCAACAGCAATACATCAGCACCAGCAAAAGCGCCACGCACCTACACAGCTATCGTTGGCGTTGACGGCATGAGCTGTAACCACTGCAAAATGAGCGTCGAAAAAGGCCTCGGCGGTCTCGATGGCGTCACCAGCGCCGAAGTCTCCTTGGACGACAAAAATTGCACCATCACCACCACTGTGGACCCAAGCACCTTGCCAATCGAAAAAACGCTTCAGGAACTTGGCTTTACTTTTACTGGCATACAAACAAACACAACTAGGAGGAACAACACAATGAATGAAAAAACTTACAAAGCAACTGTTAACATCGAAGGCATGGCTTGCAACCATTGCAAGATGAGCGTCGAAAAAGGCCTTGGCGGTCTTGACGGCGTCACCAGCGCTGAAGTCTCTCTGGACGACAAAAACTGCACCATCACCACCACCGTGGACCCAAGCACCCTGCCCATTGAAAAAACGCTCACCGATCTTGGCTTCACCTATAAAGGCATCACCGAGTAACCCCGACACAAGGAGATTGGCACCATGCAAGCAAACAAACAAGAGATCACCCGTCTGTTAAAAACGGCACGCGGCCAGATCGATGGCTTGATCCGCATGGTTGACGAAGATCGCTACTGCATCGATATATCCAACCAACTGCTTAGCACGCAGGCGCTGCTGGGTACCATCAATGCAGAAGTGCTCACTGCCCACGTTGACCACTGTGTGCGCAAAGCTTTCGAAAGCGGCAATCAGGAAGAAGAAGAAAAAAAGATTGCCGAACTTCAAGCCGTGCTCAAACGCCTCAGCAAGTAAAACAACGAAGCGGTATGCGAGCGCTCCCAAACGAGCGCTCGCATACCGCTTTTTATTAAAGCACTGTGACCAATTCATCCAGGCTGCGTGTTTTTTCATGCAGCGCCGATGGTGCTGCATCTGCCGCTGGATAACCCATTGGCATCATGAGCACTGGAACATGATTTTCTGGCAGCGCCAGTGCTTCTGCCAGTTTTGCCGGCGGAAAATAGCCCACCCAGCAAGAACCAACCCCTTGCTCCCAGGCTGCCAGCATCATATGCGATGCCACAATGGCAGCATCCTGTTCGCCAGAAATGATGCCATCCACCAACGGATTTTTCCATGTACGATCGCTTTCATAGCAAACCACCAAAATCATTGGCGCCCCGAAAGCATACTTGGTCAATGCCGCGGCCTTGGCACGCGCTTCTTCACTCTGCAGCACATACACATGCACCGCCTGACTGTTGCGCGCCGTTGGCGCTGTCTGACCAGCCGTCAAAATTTTCTGCAGCACCTCTGCCTCTACAGGCTGATCTGCAAATTTACGCACCGAATAGCGCGTACGTGCGAGTGTCAAAAAATCTTCCATGTGAAAACCCTCTTTCCTTTTCTCGAGATTTGGCAATATTGTACCATCAGCCCTCATCATAAACAAGCACAGATCCAATGCCGCCTCATCGATCCTGACGCAACAGCCATCTTTTCTCAGAAAAAATATTCAGTAAAATGAAAAAATAACGCTGGACAAAACGACCACCTGATGCTATATTAAAGAAAATCAAACATCTCCAGATGACGCAGAAGGGAAATTTCGTTAAATCGAAGCCGACGAAGCAACTTGTGATTTGCCGATCACAGGGAATCTTTCAGGTCCAGAGATCTTCTGCCGATGGAACTCTGAAGAGTATGTCTTATAAAGGACATCGCCGTAGAAGTAAAACTTTCAGGCAAGTATACAGAGGAAATACATGGCAGCATGGTTAAATGCGCCTATGTATTTCCTTTTTTCGTTCTTTGGTTTCATTATTCTAATGAGCGAAAGGTCATACGCAGGCTGACCGTGCAGTCAACAGCCTGCGTTTTTCTTTGGGCCGAATGCTCACAGAGCAAATCAAAGAAAGGAATGATTACTATGGAAAACAATCAAGGATTGAAAAAGAACCTGGGACTCGCCACAGCCATGGCCACTGTTGTTGGCTGTGTCATCGGCTCTGGTGTGTTTCTGAAACCACAAGCCATCTACACGGCCACCGGCGGTGCACCTGGCCTGGGGATGCTGGCTTGGATTTTTACCGGCCTCATCTGCATTGCTGCTGCCATGACTTTTGCGGAAATCGCCATCATGATTCCAAAAACAGGCGGCATGGTCGTTTACCTCGAAGAAGCCTTCGGCAAGCGCGTCGGCTATCTCGCCGGCTGGATGCAGACCGTGCTCTTTTATCCAGCCATGATCGCTGCACTCTCCGTTGCGTTTGGCCAACAGGCTGCACTCTTCGTTGGCGATAGCATGATTGTGCCAGTTGCTATCATTGCCGTTTTCATCGTTATCATACTTAATGCTGCCGGCTCTTCCGTAGGCGGCGGTGCGCAAGTCATCTTCACCATCTGCAAACTCATTCCATTGGTAATGCTGATGGTCTTCGGCTTCATTCGTGGCAGCGGTGCCAACCCTGTATTCACCCCAATGGTTGCTGATGGATTCAGCCCAGCTGTTGTTCTCGGCCAGCTCTTGATCGCCGTCCTCTTCGCCTTCGAAGGCTGGACCACCGTCGGCGCCATCGCCGGCGAAATGAAAAACCCAGGCAAAGACCTGCCAATTGCCATTGTTGGCGGGGTTTCGATCATCATGGCCATCTATCTTGTGATCAACCTGGCCTACCTTTGGGTCATGCCAGCCGATCAAATGATGGACATTGCTGTACCAGCTTCTGCTGTAGCCATCGCCATCTTCGGTGATGTCGGCGGCAAAATCATCTCTGTCGGCATCATGATCTCCGTGCTCGGCTCCTGCAATGGCTTCGTGCTCTCAGGCTCCCGCGTCACCTACTACCTGGCAACAAAGAATCTCCTCCCAGGCAGCAAATACCTCGCCAGACTGAGCAAAACTCAGGTACCTGTATATGCCATTCTCGTCGTCAGCTTGCTTGGCGCCGTGTATGCCATCAGTGGTCAGTTCAACATGCTCACCAACCTGGCCGTGTTCTCCAGCTGGATTTTCTATACATTGACATTTATGGCCGTTATCCGCATGCGCAAAACCCAACCGGATCGTCCACGCTCCTATCGCGTGCCACTCTATCCAGTTATTCCGCTCATTGCCATCATCAGCGGCATCTATGTCATCATTAACCAGCTCTTCCTCTCTGGCATGACCACCACCCTGATCTCCTTCGCGAGCATCATCCTCACCCTCATCGGCCTGCCAATCTATTCTGTGAAGAGCAAAGAAAATGCACGCCTCGAAGAAAACGAAAAGCGTGCATCCTATGTGACATCTCCCTTAAAGGAAGGATAATCTCCTCCAATCTTTTTACCCCCCGACACTGCAATGTCCCCGGTCAGTGTCGGGGATTACTACAAAATTTCTTAAAGCCTCTTAAAACACAACGGCCACGCTGAAAAACCAGCGTGGCCGTTGTGTTTTACAAAAAAGTATTATTTTATAGTCTGGCCACCATGCATTGCTTCCAGTTCTTCTTCCACCTTAGCCCAGTCGATCTCTTCACGGTCACCTGTCCAGTTTTCAACGGTCTTTCCATCATCGGTGATCCATTCGTATTCGTGGCCATTGGTGGCTTCCTGCATATCGGCATAGTACCAATCGCCAGGATTGTTATCCGGCCAATTTTTCATGAGATCTTCTGGCAGCAGGTGATCGGCATCAGGGATACGGTCCAGCGTGCGGTTGATGATGGAGCAGGCTTCTGCTCGGCTGATATTTTTATTTGGCTGGAAACTGCCGTCTGGGTAGCCCCCGATAATGCTGTGGTCTTTTGCAGCTTGTACCGCATCGGCAAACCACTCACTGCCTGCGATATCGTTGAAGGTGCCTTCTTCGTAGATGGCACTGTCTTCTTCAAAGAAACGAACTGCCATGGCTGCAAATTCGGCGCGAGTGATTGGCGCATTTGGCTTGAAGCTGCCATCTTCGTATCCGGTAATGATACCCATAGCGCTGAGGGTGGAAACAGGTGTGTTGTACCAGTCGTCGGCTTCTACATCGGTAAAATCGTTGCTCTTGGTCCAGTGTTCAGCGCGCACATCGTCTTTCAGCAAACGATAGAAAATCGTTGCCACTTCAGCACGTGTGATATTGCCTTGAGGCTTCACCGGCCAGAGATCTTCATCATCACTTGGCTCGCCAGTGCGATAATCTTCAGGATAACCAACAATGTAAGAGAAGTGATCCTCCGTATTCAAATCCGGCGTGTCGTCACCATCCGGTGGTGTCACTGGTGTACTTGGTGTATCTTCTCCATCATCTCCACCATCGCTGCTCTCATCTTCCCATACGAGAACGTATGGTGAGAAGCCGCCAGTAACGTTACCATTACTGTCTTCCTGATATGGCTGCACGTCGAAAACGATATGGGTATCCGTGATATCTTTTATGGTTACACGCTCAACCTGGCAGCTATCAATATTTTCTTTGATTGTACTGATTCCCATTTCTCTATGCATGCCTGGATAATGCAGTAATTCAAACTTCGTATTTTTGTCAGTACCTTCTGGCAGCGGCCAATATACTGTGATAGATTTATCGGCAGCCAGCCATGCGTTACCATTGCTGCGATCGACAAGGTCCAAATACTTGGCTTCGTATTGTCGTTCTCCTGTACCAGTAAGGTTGTTAACATCCATAGCCGCCAATACCTGATCAGCTTTTTCAGTCAACAATTCAGTGTTCGTAACACCAGTAATATTATTGTCTTCAAGGATGTCATCAAAAAGCAACGCAACTTCATCATCCTGCCCTACTTGCACCTTGCTGCCGTTGATGGTATAGATGGTGTCTGCCTCTGCGACTACACCAGAATCTCCTTTTGCAATATTGGCGGCATCTGTAGTCACCTGCCCATATTGCTCATCATCCGATGCATCCGATGTGCCACGCACAGTTAGTGTTGCTGTGCCTGTGGTAATGGCATATTCATTTTCTCCGTATGCCACGGTAACTTTACCTTCTTCAACACCTTCTCCGTAGATTTTCATTTGTAACTGTTCATAAAGTGCTGTGGTGAAATCAAAATCATCACTATCTATTGGATCGCCGCCGTTTAATGGCGTAAAGGTCATGCGAACAGGCGTTGTATTGGTCGTCTCCGTTGGCTTAATGCGATAAACATTGTGATCGCCCCCACCGTATTTTTCAAATTTCCAAACAGAAGCAATCGTATTGTCACTGTTTTTATATTGCAACGTCAGATCAGTGATATCATTTCCATCAGCTTCAAGCTGTTCTTCCAAGGATTGTGGCAGTGTAACGACAAAGCCTGGTTCAGGGAAACCATTTTCTTTTACAGCATCACCACTTACAGTATTGCCATCATTGTCCACAACGGTACCTGCATAACCATCACTACCCATATAAATGGTAATATCAGCTGGTTTGATGGAAATTGGTGCTGGAATGTAGGTCATAAAGTTATTCATAGAGTTTGTGTTCAGTATTTTACTTTGTCCTATCGCCAAATTAGGGTTCGCTTCAAGCATAGCCGCGCTTGGCACAAATAGACGCGTTCTTTCAGCATTTTCGGCAGCTTCCACATACGCCTCTGTTACACTTCCATCTTCAGTGTTATAAGAAACCAATTGCGTTCCCGCAGCAGTCAGACTAACATTTTCCACAGTATATTTGGGACTGCTACCACTATAAGAAGTCACCGATACATCCTGCCCTCCATTATTCCATTCGGGAGATATTACTTGTATATATGAATAAAAGGTACTATCCGAGGAATTCGCAACCGTAATTGTAATATCATCGTCTGGATTGATTTCTGCTGTTCCACCAATTTTCAATACTGCCTGAGAAGCAACCATAATTCCATTCGAATATGTTGCATTATAAGGAATCCAAGAACTCTCCTCATTTTTATACTTCAAATGGCTTTCAGTTTTGTTTTTAGAAATATTTCCTCCAGTTATTTTTGTTGTAGAGTTACCGCAAAGATATAAGCCCCCGCCTGATCCATTACCCTTAACTTCATTATTAACAATACTACCTTCGGACATAGTAAATTCACAATAATCATGAAGGTATACCCCACCTCCAGAATCAGTTTCTGCTTTGTTTTGCGAAATCATACCGTCTGACATCGCAAATTTAGAAGGATTTGACTTGGCACCATAAATTGCTACACCACCACCAGTTTTTGCACTGTTTGAGCTAATATTGCCACCAGAAAATTTAGCATCGGTAACATATTGTATAAACACACCTCCACCATATTTAGCACATCTATTATCTTCGATACTTCCACCTGAAATATCTAAATGAGATTTGTTGTAATACATAGCAATACCGCCACCATTACCACTTTCAGAAGCATTATCTGTAATGGTACCTCCTTGAATACTGATGTAAACATCTTTAGATTCCTGTCCATCTGGACTGCCCATTTGCGGAAACCCTAAAATAGCACCGCCCGTGCTTTCAGCAGAGTTACCTGAAATTGTACCGCCAGTCATCGTAAAGGTCGCTTCGCTAGCACTTATCGCATTTGGATCACTACCACTAATCGGTTCATAATCAGCTAGATAAATTGCGCCAGCGTATACGCCTCCATTAGCACCCTCTACACTTTTTGCACGATTATTAGAGATCTGCCCTCCATTCATGGTCATTTTCGAACCAATCAGAGCAACCCCACCACCACGATTTGCCTCACAACCCGTAATCGTTCCACCATTCATGGTAAACGTACTTTGATTGGCAAGAAACACTGCACCGCCATAGTGAGCACCTTTTATTCTCATATTCTGAATCATTGCACCTTCGTTCATTGTCAACTGCAACTTATTCCATCCGCTGATAGCACCACCCATTTGACTAACGCAGTCATTTTGCAAAATGCAGCCTTCATTTAAGGTCAGCGAACTTGGATAATCTGACCAGATCATTGCACGACCATTAGTGGTACTCGTATTTTCTGAAGCGACTCCACCATCAATTGTGATATGTTCCAATGTCAAATTGGCTCCCTCAATTAGTTCAATCACACTGCCAGTCTTACGCACCACTTTTGCGCTTCCATAGTTTTCTAAACTCCATGTTTCAGTTCCTGACACGGTCACAGTTCCTGTTACATAAATAGTTCCATTCACGGCCAATAATTCTTTTGCTTTTGCAAATGTTTCAACGGCTTGTTCTTCATTAGAACCATTATTATTATCATCACCCTTAACACCATCTAAATAGACAACATTCGCTGTACCTGTTGGGATTTCACTTTCCCCAGTTCCAGCAAACGCATTTACTGGCAATAATTGCAACAGCATACACACACTGAGTAGTACTGCCAAAAAACGAGTTTTCATATTCTCCTCCCTTGTTCAGTTATCCAAATATCCAAACATGTAATTTTCTTATTTTTCACCATGCATTGCTTCCAGTTCTTCTTCCACCTTAGCCCAGTCGATCTCTTCACGGTCACCTGTCCAGTTTTCAACGGTCTTTCCATCATCGGTGATCCATTCGTATTCGTGGCCATTGGTGGCTTCCTGCATATCGGCATAGTACCAATCGCCAGGATTGTTATCCGGCCAATTTTTCATGAGATCTTCTGGCAGCAGGTGATCGGCATCAGGGATACGGTCCAGCGTGCGGTTGATGATGGAGCAGGCTTCTGCTCGGCTGATATTTTTATTTGGCTGGAAACTGCCGTCTGGGTAGCCCCCGATAATGCTGTGGTCTTTTGCAGCTTGTACCGCATCGGCAAACCACTCACTGCCTGCGATATCGTTGAAGGTGCCTTCTTCGTAGATGGCACTGTCTTCTTCAAAGAAACGTACTGCCATAGCGGCAAATTCAGCACGGGTGATTGGCGCATTTGGCTTGAAGCTGCCATCTTCGTAGCCGGTAATGATGCCCATGGCATTAAGCGTGGATACCGTGGTGTTGTACCAGTCGCCGGCTTCTACATCGGTGAAATCGTTGCTCTTGGTCCAGTATTCAGCACGCACATCGTCTTTCAGCAAGCGATAGAATATCGTCGCTACTTCGGCGCGGGTGATGGCCTTTTCAGGTTTCACCATGCCGTCCTCGTAACCAACAACGTAAGAGAAATGGTCGGTGGTATTCAGATCTGGGGTGTCGTCACCATCCGGTGGTGTCACTGGTGTACTTGGTGTATCTTCTCCACCATCGCCGCTCTCATCCTCCCATACGAGAACGTATGGTGAGAAGCCGCCACTGCCGTTGTTGTATGGCTGCACGTCGAAAACAATGTGATCGCCTTCCACTGTGCTTTGAATTTCTTCCGGCGTGTAATTATCGGCTGTCAATTTATTGGTAATATCCGTTGGACTCATGCTGCGATGCAGATCTTGGAAATGCAAAAGTGTAAAGTCAGCGTCGGCATCTGCACCCTCTGGCAATGGCCAGTAAACGGTTACTGCCTTGTTGGCTGCAACCCAGGCATTGCCGTTGTGCGTATCGACAAGATCCAGATATTTATACTCGTACTGACGATTTTCATCGCCATCGCCAAGAGTGTCGTCTACTTTTGCTTTCAGCAGATCGGTGTAGGTTGCATTTTCATCTCCGGCATTGCTATCGATGATGTTATCAAAGAGGAGAGAAATTCCAGTGGTATCATCTACCTGTACCTCTGATCCATTGATGGTATAGGTCGTACCTTCTGGTGCAGTGATCCCTAGTTGATCTTTTGTTGCTGTAAAAGAATCTTTTTCGTTAACGGGCGCTGTCTGAACCGCACTAGTTGTCCCGCGCACAGTAAGCGTGCCGTCTTGAATAGCAATATCATAGGTTTTGTCATCGTTATCTATGCCATCGCCATCTTCATCGTACACAAAATTTACCTTATGTTCTTCAATACCCTCCCCATAAACTTTCATGGTAAGGGTTTCATTGATGTACTTTGCTACATCAAAGTTGTCATTCGTTACGGTTTCTGTTTGTTCGTCATCCAATGTTCTGGTAAACTGCATCCGCACAGATCGTGTCTCAGTGTCACCGTATGGTACAATGCGATACACGTTATGATCGCCTTCTCCATATTTTTCAAATTTCCACTGGTAGGTCGTTCCTTCATCCTTGTATTGTAGGTAGAGATTAGCAATGCTCAAGTCCTTTAATGCTTCTGGCAAGGTGATCAAAAATCCCGGTTCTGGGAAGCCATTCTTTTTGATCTGATCAGAACCCGTAATAAGTTGACCATCTGCATCTACGGTACCTTCATAACCATCGCCGCCCATGTAAATAGTGACACGGGCTGGCTGGATAGAGATTCTTTCATCTTTGGCTACCTGCCACATAAAATATTGTTCCGTATTTCCTGGATCGGCCAACCGTTTCAAATAATAACCTTCTTGAACAGCATCTTCATTTCCTAAAACAAACACAGATTGTGCTGGTTTATCATTGTTCGTCTTAAAGCCTGTGATATAGTTATCACCCAGCGTTGGTTTTTGAAGGGTCTGCCAATTGTCACTACTAACTGTATAAACGGTTGTTTTTCCGCTTGCGATACCATCAATATTGAGCGGAATATTGCCGCCAGCCTCAGTTCCATCATAGTTTTTTCCAGCATTAATTGCCGGAAGGTATAATTTTGCCTCATTTGCAGTCCAATGACCATCAACATAAGTACGACTCATGAAGGCCATATTACTGTCTGAAACGCAAACATTTCCATGAATTCTGTTTAAGTAAACATTATAATCCGCAATAAAAGTATCATTTTCGCTGGTAAGGACCGTATTTTCAAGTTTATCTTCTGAATCTTTATATCCATAACCAATTTGATAATAGTTTTTGAAATGAATCGTGCTATTTTCTGTAGTCATTGATCCATAGACATAGGTATATCCATTTGCAATCCATGTGCTATTTTCTGACATTGCAACATTAGCTTTCAAGCTTGTGCTTGAGTTTCTTGTTTCAACTTGGCTGTTGCCTGTAATGGTTAAATTATTGGTAGAGTAGAACGGATTCTGGGTAGAACTAAAAAGATTTAATTCATCAGAATCAATCAAGATATCCGATCCATCTTTCACATTTAAATTATGGATTTTATAGAAATAGCCGAATATTGTATCCTTAGAATTGCTAATGGTTACATTAGATTCGTATGGACCATCTGTATCACTATACAAGTTAGCATTGCCTCGAACATAGCCGATATTGGCATCTTCAACCCAAACATTTGCGTTACCAGTTATTATCCCGTTGTAATTAGAGGAATCCAATATAATATATTGTACATCCCCTTTTAACATCTTCACTAACACATTACCATTTATTACATCTTGCCCATTATAATTTCCTTCTGTATCCTCATGACCTGTTGTAATACCACCATTAATAAATCCTTCATACACATTGTTGTAGATTATCTCCACTGCATTCTCTTCACGAGTCTCATTTAAAACTTGACTGAAAGACCCCAAATCATTATACGATGGACTATAATCACCGGTTCCGATAATGTCATCTATTAATGTTCCTTTACCACTATGAGCATCAACAGTTATTTTAATAGTGCCATGTACAATATCCGAAATACCAGCACCATACATCGTCGCTGTATTATCCCCACGAGCATTAAAATTAACTCCAGAATAAATCATTACCTGAACGTTTCCTACTTCCGAGAAAAATGAACCGCCGTGACTCGCAGTTGCATATCCAGCTTTCACGATATAATCGGAAGCATTTTCCTGTCCAAGAATAACATTTGCTGTTCCGACAACTTTAGCATTAGAGGAATATTGCATATCGCATCTTTGGTTATATCCACCACCAAACACACTGCCAAAAGTGCCCACATTAACTGTCACATTGGTGTCTTTTGCAACCTGTGCAGTAGCAGTTGGATCATACTTTCCTGTATTTGTGTTGTCTCCAAAATGACCTCCGCCATACAAGTTACCCACCCATACATTACTTCCATCAATCAGAATGTTGGTGTCACCGCTTACATCACTGTTATAACCACCGCCAAAAATCCATTCTGCTTGAAAATCTCCTCGGATGATTAAGTTGGTATCACCATTGACGTCATTACCTGTATATCCACCGCCAAAAAGATAATCAATTCGACCTTTCACATCATAATAAGAGATCGTCTTATCTGAGATGCTAAATCGTTCTGTTGTTTCAAAAGTATGCCCATTTGCATATATTTTTAAAGACAATTTAGCACTAACATTATCTAACGTAATATCCCCTACAATATTCGAACCAACGCTCGAAAACTCAAACTTATTTTCATCGGTGCTTTTGAGCGTAATTTTTTTGTCGGCAACACCCACAAATGAAACGCCAGAAATATCCTGGGTAATTTCTATAACAGCCTCTGTTTCTTTAGAACTCGTTATGCTCTGTATTGCTGTATTAAAGCTGTCTGCATCTGATACTTGATAGGTAGTTGTATTTCTAACATTATCGGTGTCAGTCGATGTATCATTCTGATAACACGCTTCTGTATGTGTGTGGTTCGTTCCTTCTTCCATACCACAGATTGGACTTTCTGTAGTCGAATCAGCAAAAGCATTTACTGGCATGATGGTTGTTAATAGACAAACCATCACTATAAATGCAACCCATTTTTTTACTTTACTCATATAGACTCTCCTTTAAATTTCCCCTTAGCTTCTTCCCCGTTTTCCTGCACACACCGGACAACCGCAATGTTGGCTGCCGGTGCGGCTGTAGATGACAGCCTGCCATTCGTGGCCTGCGCTGCAGCGCCACCAGACACGTTTTCTGCTGCCTGGGGTGACATCCTGCGGGGTGAGGCTGCCATTTTTGGTGGGATGCCATTCCTTGGCGACGGCGGGCTCCAGCGTGGCGAGGTCGTTGAAACCTGGCAGCACTTTCTTATTGGCACAGTAGGGGCAGCCGCCGCCGCGCTGGGTGCGGCTGGCGATGACTGCCTGGTAGTCGTGGCCTTTGTCACAGCGCCACCAGACTTTGCGATTGCTGGCTGGGGCGACGTGTTCCGGCGTGAGGGCGCCGTTTTTTGTGGGGTGCCACTGGCGCACAATGTCAGGGTATTGACTGGCCAGATCGTTGTCACCTGGAACAACGATTTTTCCTGCACAAATAGGGCAGCCGCTACCATTGACACGGCTGGCAACGCTGGCTTGCCATTCATGGCCCCTGTCGCATTGCCACCAGACTTTGCGGCGGGTGCCGGGGACGACATCGGCTGGCGTTAGAGTGCCATTTTTGGTGGGATGCCACTGGCGCGCCAGATCTGGGTAGAGACTGGCGAGATCATTGTCACCGGCTTGCACTTGTTTGTTGGCGCAGATCGGGCAGCCAGCACCATTGACGCGGGATTTTATTTGTGCCTGCCATTCGTGCCCCTGCTCACAGCGCCACCAAACGATGCGATGGCTGCCGGGCAGTACGTGGTCAGGGGTAAGGCTGCCGTTTTTTGTAGGATGCCACTGGCTGGCGACCAGCGGGTATTGGGTGGCCAGATCATTTTCTCCCGGAATGGCATAGCGTCCTGAGCAGTAAGGACAGCCGCTGCCACTGCCAGTCCTGGTATGAACAGCTGCCTGCCAATGGTGCCCATTAGCGCAGCGCCACCAGACATGCTTTTTGCTGCCGTAAGAAATAGTGTCCGGCGTAAGGGGCTGGTTGCGCACTGGGTCCCACTCCGCTAAAAGTGCCTCTTTGTTCGTACGTTGGCAAAACGCTGCCAATGTTTCTCGCATGATACGCTCTCACCTCTTCCACAACACAAAAAGCCCTCGCACAAAATCAACATTTTGTGCGAGGGCTTTCCTTCGGCATCCTTTCTCTGTTAACTTTTAGTGTGATAAATGAACTCAAGCAAGCATAGATGATCGTGAATGGTGTCCAAGTTATCCTTTTCTACATAATTATACGCATCAATAAAAGGGGTCTTAACCGTCGTTCGCAAGGCCCCTGTTTGTTGTACGCAAAATTTCAATCACAGATTGCGCGCGGCTATATTCTCATGCTATAATCACTATGAATGATTATCGTAAGCGTCTGCTTTCGTAACAAAATGTTGATTTTGTTATAAGATGAGACGCAGGCTTTCCAACTGTCGCAGGCAATTTCTGCCTGGCACGGCTAAGTAGAGCCGTGTGGTTTCAATGGACGAATGGCCGAGCAGGTCGGCGAGACGTGCAATATCATGGTTGTGCGCATAGAATTCAGTGGCAAAGAGATGGCGCAGGTTGTGGGGAAAGACTTTTCCCGGCGCAACGCCGCTGCACTTGGCAAGCTGTTTCATGGCTGCCCAGATTTTGAAACGTGAGATGGATTTTCCACCAGTGGTGATAAAAATTTCGCCGCTGGTGATTTTTTTTGCGCGTGCATAGGCTTGCAGTTTACGGCTTAATTTGTGCGGAATAAGAATGGTGCGGATTTTCCCTTTTAAGCGAATGTCTGCACGTCCATTCTGCACCGCTTCCACCGTGATCGCCGACAGTTCAGAGACACGGATGCCTGTGGCACCGAGGGTTTCGATGATGAGCCCCAGCTGCCGTTGTCCGCTGCTGTAAGCTGTACGCAGAAGGCGCATGTATTCGTCACGGCTGAGCGCGCGCTCATCGTCGCGAAAGAGCCGCCGCTGCACACGCAGGTAGTGCACGCGGAACTGGTCCCAACCACGAAAATGCAAGTAACTGTGGACCGCTGCCAGCATGGCATTGATGGTAACCGGCGCATAGCCCAGATCGAGAAGATGTTCTTTCCACTGTCCAACAACGGCTTTATCAACCTGAGCACCACCCAGCCACTTGACAAAAGTACGAAGACTGCGCAAATAATTGTCCACAGTGCCAACGCTGCGTTCTTCCATTTGTAGATAATTTGCATAGGCGGCAAGGGAGGAATGTGTGATGGTGGTTGATGACATGTAAAGACCTCCAAATTTTTCTTTCTATTATACCGTATCCGCTTCCTGCCATTACAAAAATCCTCAGTCATAAAAAAACGACCAATGATCGCCGATCATTGGTCGTTTGTCGTTTCATGGCATGATTTCTCGAACCATCACAAGTTCTTCGTCGTTGTCCTGAACGATGGTGAAGCCTGCGCGCTGGTAAAGGCGCAGGGCTGGGTTGGCTTTCTGCACGGAAAGTGCGACACGCTGCCAGCCATGGCGGGCGAGTGTGCGCAGCATGGCATGGAGCAACGCGGCGCCGATGCCTTGGCCGCGATGCGCTGGCAATACAGCAATTGCCAGCGTTGGTACGTTGCTAGCGAAAGGTGCATGGTCGGCAAGCAAGCGCGTCCAAACAACGCCTGCGACAGTGTCATCTTGGAGCACAGCCACCAGCGCGTGGTCGCAGACGCCGCTGCCAAAGGCAGCGATGTAGCATGAAAGAGACGGATCACGGACAATGCTGCGCGGCGGCGGCGTGACGCCTTCCGGAATGAAGATGGCTTCATAGAGAAAGGTTTCCAGCAGCGGTGTTTCTTCTGCACGCAGGCCGCGTATCTGATAAAAGTTGGCCGCATCGTTTGCCATCCGCGATCACCTCGCCTTGCTTTTACAATCTGCTCTTGAAATCGTCATAGCCAAAACTGCGTACCAGCTGCCAACTGCCGGCGCTGCCGCGGTAAATGCTTGGCAGCGGCATGCCGTTGAAGGTGTTGGTTTTAACCATGGTGTAAAGCGCCATGTCGTCAAAAACCAGCTTATCGCCAATAGCGAGCGGCTTGGCGAAGGAATAGTCACCGATAACGTCTCCAGCCAGGCAGGTTGGCCCACCAAGACGGTAGGTGTGCGCCAGCTCTCCGCTTTCACCACTATGTTCGAGCGGCGGGCGGTAAGGCATTTCGATGACGTCCGGCATGTGGCAGGCTGCGGAGGCATCGACGATGGCGATGTCCATGCCGTTGTGCACAAGATCCACAACCGACGTCACCAGATAGCCAGCGTTGAGCACAACGGCTTCGCCAGGCTCGAGGTAGACCTCCACGTCATAGGTCTCGCGCAGACGGCGCACCGTAGTAATAAGGGTATCGATGTCGTAGTCAACACGCGTGATGTGGTGCCCGCCACCGAGGTTGAGCCACTTCATCTGATGCAACAAGTCGCCGAAGTCGCGTTCCACCACTTCCAGTGTTTCCACGAGGGCGTCCACATTCTGCTCGCAGAGCGTGTGGAAGTGGAGCCCGTCGATGCCAGTGAGGTCCACGCCCTCCAGATCGGCACGCAATATGCCGAAGCGGGAGCCTTCGGTGCAGGGATCATAGATGGCATGGTCCTGGGTGGAATGCATTGGGTTGATGCGCAGGCCGCAGCTTTTGCCTGCAGCCTGCGCCCGATCGCGGAAATGCTGCCACTGGCCGAGGCTGTTGAACACCAGGTGGTCGGCAACCTGCAAAAGGTCGTCGAACCAGTAATCCTGATAGGCCGGGCAGAACACATGGGTTTCGCCGCCCATCTCTTCTTTGCCAAGGCGCGCTTCATGCAGGCCGCTGGCTGTGGAGCCACAGAGCACCTCGCGAATCTGCGGATAGCACTGGTACACGCTGAACGCTTTCTGCGCCAACAAAATGCGCGCGCCGCTTTCGTCCATCACGTACTTTAAAATCTGCAGGTTGGTGTCGAGAATGTCTTCGTCAATAACAAAATAGGGGGTTTGCACCCCCTGTAATACTGGCCACGTCATCTTAGTCTACCAGCACTGGATTGCGTTCTTCAATCCAAGGCAGACCCCATTTGTTCAGTGCGTCCATGAATGGATCTGGATCGAATTCTTCAATGTTTTTAACGCCAGGACCTTTCCAAACGCCGGTCATCAAAAGCATTGCGCCAATCATGGCTGGTACGCCAGTGGTGTAGCTGACAGCCTGGCTGCCGACTTCTTTGTAGCATTCCTGATGGTCGCAAACGTTGTAGAGCTGATAGGTCTTTTCCTTGCCGTCCTTTTTGCCGCGGAAGATGCAGCCAATGTTGGTCTTGCCGACAGTGCGAGGGCCAAGGCTGGCTGGATCTGGCAATACAGCCTTGAGGAACTGCAGCGGAACGATCTGCTTGCCTTCAAATTCGATTGGTTCGATGGAGGTCATGCCAACATCTTCGAGGCAGCGCAGATGGTTCAGATAGCTTTCGCCGAAGGTCATGAAGAAACGAATGCGTTTGATGCCAGGAATGTTCAGCGCCAGGGATTCGATTTCTTCGTGGTGCAGCAGATACATGTCTTTTTCCCCAACCTGTGGGAAATTATAGACACGCTTGATTTCCATTGGTTCGGTTTCTACCCAATGGCCATCTTCCCAGTAGCTGCCTTTGGCAGATACTTCACGAATGTTGATTTCAGGGTTGAAGTTGGTAGCAAATGGATAGCCATGGTCGCCGCCGTTGCAGTCGAGAATATCGATGTAGTTGATTTCATCGAATTCATGCTTCAGAGCATAAGCAGCGAACACGCTGGTAACCCCTGGGTCGAAACCACTGCCCAAAAGCGCAGTGATGCCAGCTTCTTCGAAACGTTCGCGGTACGCCCACTGCCACTTGTATTCAAACTTGGCAGTGTCTTCTGGTTCGTAGTTGGCCGTGTCGACATAGTCGGTCTTGGTTGCCAGGCATGCATCCATGATGGTGAGATCCTGATAAGGCAGTGCCAGGTTGACAACAACATCTGGCTGGAATGCGTTGATCAGCGCAATGATGTCTTCCGTTTTGTCTGCATCGAGCTGAGCAGTGTGCAGTTTGGTTTTGCCGCCGGCAAGTTTGGCAGCCAGGTCGTCACACTTGCTCTTGGTACGGCTCGCGATCATCACTTCTTCAAATACATCACTGTTCTGACACATTTTGTGGATCGCTACAGAAGCGACACCACCACAACCAATTACTAAAGCTTTTCCCAATTTAAAGTCCCTCCTTAAAAATTACAATAGATATAACCAATTATTTGACATAGGCAAGCAGCATTTCCCGCAATACCTTGCACGCAACAGCAGTTGATACGCCCGAGGCGTCATAATGTGGTGAAAGCTCGTTCATATCAAAGCCCACCACGTTCAACGCTTCCAGCGCCAACAGAGCTTCTTCCAGATCCTGGAAGAAAATGCCGCCGGCTTCCGGCGTGCCAGTGCCGCAGAACAGCGATGGGTCGAGCACATCGAGGTCCAGCGTCACATACACAGGCACTTTGTCGCCAAGCGCCAAGACAACATCGAGCACATCTTTTACATTAAACGGATGAAAGTCGGTGTGTTCGAGGGCAAACTCAAATTCACTGCGTTCACCGGAGCGAATGCCAAACTGATGGATGCGGCCATCGCCAAGAAGGTCCCAGCTGCGGCGCAGCACTGTCGCATGGGACAGGCGTTCACCGAGATAGTCGTCACGCAGATCAGCGTGCGCATCAAAATGGATGATGTGCAGATCCGGATATTTTTTCACCATGGCCCGCACTGCGCCCAGTGTCACCAAATGTTCACCGCCAAGCATGACCGGCATTTTGCCAGCATCGAGAATTTCCTGGGTGCATGCTTCGATCATAGAGAGCACGGCTTCAGTATTGCCGAAAGGCAGGAGCAAGTCGCCGCTGTCGAACACGGCAATGTCTTCCAGGTCTTTGTTCTGATAAGGGCTGTAGGTTTCAATGCCATCGCTTTCTGCGCGGATGGCTTGCGGACCGAAGCGCGTTCCTGGGCGAAATGAAGTGGTGCCGTCGAAAGGTGCGCCAAAGAGTACCGCACGTGCGTCGTCAAAGGCTGCTTCTGCAGCGATAAAAGTTTGGATATTAGATTTCATCGTCTTCCTCTGGTTCTACATTCTCAAGCAGGTCCTGCACATAGTTTGGCAGATAAAAGCTGCCACGATGCAGGTTGGTATTATAGTAACGTGTCTGCAATCCGCGAGCGTTCCAGCGGCGTGCATCCAGGTCTTTCACCGGGTGGTATTTCTTGGACGCAAAGCCAAACAGCCAATGTCCCGATGGATAGGTTGGAATATGTGCCTGATACACACGGCTCAGCTCAAAACTTTCTACAATGCGCTTATGGGCACGCTGCATGGCACGTGCATCTTCTTTATAGAAAGGACTTTCATGCTGGTTGACCATGATGCCGTCATCATGGAGCGCCTTAAAGCAGTTGCCGTAAAATTCTTTTGTAAACAAGCCTTCGCCAGGACCAAATGGATCGGTGGAATCGACAATGATGAGGTCATACTCATCCACGCACTTGCGCACGTATTTCAAACCATCAGCAATGTGAATGTGCACGCGTGGGTCGTCAAAACCACAGGCTGTCTGCGGCAGCCATTCACGACAGACGGCGATGACGCGTTCATCGATTTCTACCACGTCAATATGCTCCACTTCCGGATAACGGGTCAATTCACGCAGGCAGCCGCCGTCACCAGCACCGATCACCAGCACCTTGCGAGGATTTGGATGCACTGCCATTGGCACATGCACAATCATTTCGTGATAAATAAACTCATCCTTCTCGGTCAGCATCATGATACCATCTAAGGTGAAAAAGCGGCCGAACTCCTTGCTTTCAAACACATCAATGCGCTGAAACTCACTCTGTTCTGTGTAAAGCTGCTGATCAAACTTGATCGAGAACTTTACATCTTTGGAATGCGCTTCAGAATACCAAAGTTCCATACTATTCCTCCTTTAGTCAATGACGTTGAGACGGTTGACGCCCATGTCTTCCGGCCCGAGCATGCTGCAGCCTTTCTGCTTGGCATAACGAATATATTCCACAATTTCCTGAGTCACCAGTTCGCCCGGTGAAAGAATTGGAATGCCCGGTGGATAGATCATGACGAACTCTGAGCACACATGACCCACACAATTTTCCAACAGCAGCGATTTCTTTGGTGCATAGAAGGCTTCGTGCGGCGTCATTTTTACAATTGGGTTGATGTACTCCTGCTCAAACATGTTCATCGCAGGCTTTTTGAAACGACGGCGAATTTCCTGCAAGGCGCTCACCAGGCGCTCAATATCCGCTGGACGATCGCCGATAGAAATATAGGCCAGGAAGTTGGCAAGATCGCCAAGCTCCACTTGAATGTCGTATTCGTCACGCAGGAGATCGTACACTTCAATGCCGGCAAGGCCGAGCGCCAATGTATTCACCGAAAGTTTCGTGCGGTCGAAGTCATAGACACTGTCGCCATCAATGAGGTCGTAACCATAGGCCCAATAATCGCCAATGGCGTTGATCTCTTTGCGCGCGTATTCTGCCATATCCAGCACGCGGGCAAAGGTTTCTGTACCGCGCAGCGCCAGATTGCGGCGGGAAATATCCAAACTGGACAATAACAGATAGGAGCCGCTTGTTGTCTGCGTTAAGTTGATGATCTGGCGCACATAGTCGGCGTTCATATTTGGGCCCAACAGCAAAATGGAGCTCTGCGTCAGCGAACCGCCGCTCTTGTGCATGCTCACAGCCGCCATATCGGCACCAACATGCATAGCCGCCTTTGGCAAGCCTTCGCCAAAATAGAAGTGGGTGCCATGGGCTTCATCGGCCAGCACTTTCATGCCATGGGCATGGGCGATCTCAACGATGGCTTCCAAATTGGAGCAGATGCCATAGTATGTTGGATTGTTCACAAGCACTGCCTTGGCGTTTGGATGGGCCTCGATGGTCGCTTTGACATCCTCCACCTTCATGCCAAGAGAAATCCCCAGGCGCTGATCCATCTGCGGATTGATGTAGATCGGTTCTGCATCCACCAACACCAGCGCATTGATGACACTGCGATGCACATTGCGCGGCAGAATGATCTGATCTCCCGGCGACACCACCGAAAGAATCATCGCCTGCACGGCAGATGTGGTCCCACCAACCATCAAAAAAGCCGCCTGGGCTTCAAAAGCGTCGGCGGCAAGCATTTCTGCTTCTCGAATCACACTGATTGGATGGCAGAGATTGTCCAGGCATTTCATCGAGTTGACATCGATGGATACACAGGCCTCTCCAAGGAATGCAGCGAGTTCTTTATTGCCTTTGCCGCGCTTATGACCAGGTACATCAAAGGGAACAATACGCTGACTCTTAAAATCTTCCAGCGCGTCCAAAATCGGCATGCGATCTTGATTCACCTTGTCATCCTTCCTTTCTCAGTAAACATTGCAGCCACTAAAGATCTCGATCATTTCACGACGCAAGTTCTGCGTGATCTCGAGACGTTTCTGCGGCAGCAATTCGTAAGCATCTGTATTGAACAGATAGTTTTGTAGATCAATGTCTTTAATCAGCATCTTTGTATGATAAATATTGGCTTGGTAAATATTGATGTCCACAGCATCGTAACGCTTCAGTGTCTTATCATCAATAAAATCTTGAATGGACGTCATTGGGTGATCATTAAACACCTTCTTGCCATCAACATCGCGCGTAAAGCCACGCACACGATAATCCATGGTGATGATGTCCGAATCAAAACTCCCAATCAAATAATCCAGGGTTTGCAGCGGTGAAATCTCACCACAGGTTGCCACATCAATATCCACCCGGAAGGTGGCGATGGCATTTTCAGGATGATATTCTGGATACGTGTGCACGGTGACATGGCTCTTGTCCAAATGCCCCACGATGGTGTCGCTTTTTGGCGAAGGTACCATGGAGCCTTCAGCAATCAGCAGTGTTACACTTGCGCCCTGCGGCTCGTAATCTTGATGAGCGATGTTCAGCACGTTGGCGCCGATCATATCGGTGACATTGACAAGAATCTCCGTAAGACGGTCCGAATTGTACTGTTCATCAATATACGCTACATAGTCTTGTTGTTCACGAACTGTACGCGCATAGCAAACATCATAAATATTAAAACTTAGAGATTTCGTCAGGTTGTTGAACCCATACAAGCGGATCTTGTCTTTCATCTTCCACTCTCTCCATTTCCTCATAAATGCCTCGAAAGCAATGAAATATCTCTCAGGGAGACACCCACCAAGCCAGTTTAAGTATAGCAATTAGCAGGCTTTTCGTCAATGAAACGATGGTGTGCCGCCCAGTATTTTTCAGCGCATACACAGCCTCTGCATTCAGTGTTTGTGAACCATTTTCTGCGCGTCACCCACCAGCAGCCGCTCCCTGTCATCCACAATCGCTCAACAATCACGGCTGAAAAATAGCACGAATTTTTGTAATAATTGTACATTCCAGCTTGTTTCTCATTTGCAGGCCTGATATAATTCAAAATAAGAGAATCTATAAAAGATATTGTTCGGCGTCTTCCATCTCTTCCAGCGAAGCCGCCAAACGACCACGTCAGTGGTCTCACAAAGAAAGGGGATATGACTATGGCCAACCACGAACACAATCAGCACGGGCAAGCTGCAAAAGAAAAAGTCCGCGAAGGCGTACGCCGCTCAAAACTTACTGTCAACAGATTTCGCGAACCGCAGAATAAAACGGCACTCAAGCATGCTGCCGCCATCATCAAACATGACGTCATCGGTTTCTTCAGTGAAGTGCGCAGCATCATCAAGCAGACCGAAGGCCTGGAATCTTATGCCAACTGCAAGCAGAGCCCAACCTGCTCCGATGCCATTGAAGAATATCGTGTTCATATTCCGCCAATGTACGACGAAGTGCTCACCGATGAACCACTGAAGCCAACACCGGGCGCCGCCACCGTCAATGCCATCAGCCAAGCCGCAAGTGCCGTTGGCGACATTCTCGACAGTGCCGGCAGCATGGAAGCTTACGCCAACCGCCATCAGGCGTTCCCTGGCGACCCAACCAAGTTCGATCCAAACCGTCCACAGTCGGTACTCTTCAAGGAAGTGGGCGATAAGATTCGTAAAGACACCACCGTTATTGAAACGCCGGAAAAAGTGGAAGTCATCAAAGATCCAAATTCCAAGCCACTCAAAACACCGGTAGAATCCATTGTGGACGCCGCAACCAGCGTCGGCGAAATTCTCGACAATGCTGGCAGCATGGAAGCGTTCGCCAACCGTCATCAAGCATTTCCTGGTGACCCAACCAAATTCGATCCAAACCGTCCACAGTCGGTGCTCTTCAAAGATGTTGACGACAAAATCCGTAAAAAAGTGGAAGTCGTCGAAACGCCGCATGAGGACGCCTAATTCAGCACAAAAACACGCCCGCTGTGATACCAATCATCACGGCGGGCATTTTTCTGCCCACAAACAAGAAAAAAACAAGATTTTTCACAGCGCAGGCTATGCTATAATGAAGCAAACATTTCGGAGGTACGATTATGAACAGCCCTCGCGCACACCCACAGCGCTTCAGCGATTACGCCCATCTGGAAAAAGAGGCGCTGCTGCAAGCCTTTCACATTGACGCTCACGGCTACAGCGACCAGGAAGTCGCACGCAGCCGTGCACAATACGGAAGCAACGCCATCCACAAAAACAGCCATGACACCATCTTTTACCGTCTGCGACGCGCTTTTGTCAATCCTTTTACGGTCATTCTGTTTGTTCTGGCTGCGATTTCCTTTGTCACCGACGTCCTTCTGCCATCTGATTTCAGCCGCGACATGACCACCGTACTGCTGATTCTCTCCATGCTGGTGATCAGCGGCGTCATCCGCTTCATTCAGGAAATGCGTGCCAAGCGCATTGCCGACCACCTCACGCAGCTGTTTCACACATCGATCATGGTACGCAGAAACGGCGACTGGACAGACTTGCCTGCATCGGAGCTGGTCGTCGGTGATACCGTACGGCTTGCCGCAGGCGACCGTGTGCCTGCCGACATGCGCTTGATCGACACCAGCGATTTCTTCGTTTCTCAGGCCATCATCACTGGCGAAAGCGCCGTGCTGGAAAAAAATGCCTCACCATTGCCGCCGCAGCAATCTCATCATTACAGCGCCTACAGCAACATCGCCTTTATGGGCTCAACGGTCATCGGCGGCAGCGGCGAAGGCATTGTCATCGCCGTCGGCAGGGACACAGTCTACGGCGGCTTTTCAGGCAGCCGGCACGAGCGGCCCAACACCTTTGATCATGGTGCCAACGCCATCGCCTGGGTGCTGATCCGCTTCATGGCGGTGCTGGTACCGATTGTATTTCTTGCCAGCGGTCTCACCAAAGGCGAATGGCTTCCGGCACTGCTCTTTGCCCTTTCAGTGGCTGTAGGACTGACACCGGAAATGCTGCCAATGGTCATCAACGCCTGTCTGGCGAAAGGCAGCGCATCCATGCGCCGCAAACAGACAATCGTCAAGAACATCAACGCCATGCAGGGATTTGGCAGCATGGATGTGCTTTGTGTGGATAAAACAGGCACCCTCACCGGTGACACGATTTTGCTGGAATATTACATGGATGTGCTCGGCAATGAAAGCGGCCAGGTGCTGGACATGGCCTATCTGAACAGCCTCTATCACACCGGCATTGCCAACCATTTGGATGCCGCCATTCTGAAATGTCAGGAGATGCCCGGCCGCGGTACCCATTTCACGGCGCTCACCACCGCACATCCCAAGGTGGATGAGTGGCCTTTCGATTACGACACCAAAACCGCCAGTGTACTGGTGCAAGATGCCGACAGCCATCTGCTCATCGTCAAAGGCAGCATTGATGCCGTTTGCGCGCGCTGCGACTATGTCGCATACAAAGGCCAACGCTATGAAATGAACGGGGACCACACGGCCAGTGTGCGTGCCATCGTCGATGACATGTACGAAGATGGTATGAAAGTGCTGGCGGTTGCCTGCAAGAGCCTTCCGCCTGGTCAGCAGCCAGCCGCCAACGAATCGGCTTTGACGCTGCTGGGCTATCTGGCATTTTTCGACGCGCCAAAGGAAAGTGCTGCCGCAGCCATCGAAAAGCTGCAGGCGCATCATGTGGCCGTGCGCGTCTTGACCGGCGATCAAAAAAGCGTGGCGCTGTCCATCTGCCGCCGCCTTGGTATTGATACCCAGCACGTTCTGACCGGCGCTGAGCTCGACAGCCTGAGCGACGACAGACGCGCTGTTCGTGTGGAACAAACCACCGTGTTTGCTGAGCTGTCCCCAAAACAAAAAGCCAGCATCGTACAAATCTTGCAGGAAAACGGCCATACTGTCGGATTTTTAGGCGATGGCCTGAACGATCTGCCGGCGATCAACGCTGCCCACGTCGGGATTTCTGTCGACAATGCGGCCGAAGCTGTGCAGGAAAGTGCCGACGTGCTTCTCCTAAAAAAGGACCTGAATGTGCTGGAAGCAGGCATTGTTGAAGGGCGCCAGGCTTTTGCCAATATGTCCAAATACATCCGCATCACCGCTTCGTCCAATCTTGGCAACATTCTTGCCATCGTCGTCGCCAGTGTCTGCCTGCCTTTTTTTCCGATGACATCGGTTCAGCTCCTGCTGCTGAATCTGCTCTACGACACACTCTGCCTCGTTCTTCCTTGGGATCGTGTAGACGAGGAGGTGCTCGCGCGTCCACTGGAGTGGTCGGGGCGCACACTGAGCCGCTTCATGCGCGTTTTTGGGCCAGTGAGTTCGCTCTTCGACCTCTGCACCTTTGCGTTTCTTTTCTTTATCTTTTGTCCAGCTGTTTGCGGCGGCAGCTTTTTCTCTCTTGCCGAGCCATCCGCTCAGGTTCAATTTGTCGCCCTTTTTCAAACAGGCTGGTTTCTCGAATCGATGTGGACCCAGGTGCTGATCCTGCAGCTGCTGCGCACCAAGAAGATGCCGCTGCTCCAGAGCAGACCGTCGGCTGCGGTAATGACCGTTACCACGCTGGGAATTCTCTGCTTCACGGTTCTGACATTCACCCCGCTCGGCACATTGATTGGGCTGACCGCCATGCCTGCCAGCTATTTTTTGTTTCTCATCGTCATTGTATTGGTATACTTGCTCCTGGTGACATTTGTAAAAAAATGTTACATCAAGAAATACCACGAATTGTTCTGAGAAGGGAGGCGCCAAAGTGAAAAAAAATATTGGATGCATCAGTCTGGACGCCGCCCTGGCGGAATGGCTGCAGGAAAAACTTCGGCTTTCTGCGCCAGATACAGAAAGTGCGAACGAGCTGCGCGAAGGGCTGGAAGATTTGCTGAACAGCCAGGTCAGCGCCTTGATGCTTGAGCTTGATGAACACCAGCCGTCCATCACAAGCACCACCATTTCCTGCGACGGACTGACCATTGATCCCCGTCTGCGCAAAGTGGTGCGCGATGGGGTTGAGCTTACGCTCACGCCAAAGGAATTTGACATTCTCTACTTTCTCGCACGCAACCGTGGCGAGGTATTCACAAAAGAACAAATCTACCAAGCTGTTTGGGACGACGACTATCTCATGGATGACAGCAACATTATGGCTTTTATCCGCAAATTGAGGAAAAAAATCGAGCCCAGCCCGGACGCGCCAAAATACATTTTGACCATCTGGGGCATCGGCTACAAATTCAACGACGCATCATGAACATCGAACGCAGCAGCGTTCAATCTTACCAAATCGCAAGAAAATCGCAAGGGTTTGCCCATGGGATTTTCCTTGCGATTTTTTTATGCTATGAAAGGTGTTGAACGACGCCGTCGGCCAACGCCACACACGTTCATTTTAGAAAGGAGGCGCCTCCATGATGCTCCCAAGCGTCTATTTCGGTCTGCTTTTTCTGCTTTTTGGCACATTGTTCGCCTGCGGCAAATGCCACAGCCATCTGGCAGCCTGGAAAAATTTGTCAGAGGCAGACAAAGCAGCCATCAACATCGTGCCGCTTTGCCGCAACATCGGCGCAATGATTGCGCTTTGCGGCGTGCTTTTTCTGATCAATGGACTTGCCGGTGGCGACAGCCATCACTGGTTCATTCTCAGCATGAGTGCATGGATGCTCGCCGCTGGCGGTGACGTCTACTACATCGAAAAAAGCGGCCGCTATAGTAACCGCTGATCCAACACACAGTAAGAAAGCGAGGTGAGAGGCATGGACCCTGACAACCACCAATCTCTATCACACCACCATCATCAGAGGTCCTGCCTCGGATGACGGTGTCGCCATTCTCTAAACCACAAGGAGGACCGACACATGACAACCAGAGAACACATCCGCGATGAAGAACATCGCCGCCTTCAATTTGCTGCCACAGCCTCTATTAAAGAACTACTGCCACAGCTGCAGACCACGCTATGCGGCCTTGACGATGAACACGTCGCCGCCAACCGCAGCCGCTACGGCACCAATAAAGTAACCCATGAAAAAAAGAAGTCGCTGCCAAAGCGACTGGCCGGTGCCTTCATCAACCCTTTCACCGCCATTCTCTTTTTTCTGGCGCTGATTTCTGCAGCCACCGATATTATTTTCCCTTATTTTTCTCTCTTCGGTAGTCACCCAGAGGAGATCGATCCGTTAACGGTCATCATCATTGTAACCATGGTGTTGATCTCTGGCACCCTCCGCTTCGTGCAGGAATCGCGCAGCGGCAATGCTGCGGAAAAATTATTGGCCATGATCACCACAACTTGCACTGTCACCCGCAAGGAACGTGCCAGATTAGAGATTCCCATGGACGATCTCGTCGTTGGAGACATTGTTCATCTTTCCGTTGGTGATATGGTGCCTGCCGATGTGCGCATTCTTGACGCTAAAGATCTGTTCGTGAGTCAGGCCAGCCTGACCGGCGAAAGCGAACCCATCGAAAAGACGCCCCAAGCCCTTCTGGTATGCTCCCTTTATGAGAGACAGTGAAATATAAAAATCGCTGTTCTCATGAA
>OGDF01001304.1_pt1 | contig 37397 bp, 38 predicted proteins | sample 1570141 | NCBI WGS metagenome assembly OGDF01 (sample SAMEA4370581, study PRJEB24528) | human gut metagenome
GCCGGACGGCACAGGCGGTTGTAGTTGGAGGCCATGGTAAAGTTATACGCCCCCGTGGTCAGCACCGCCAGCAGATCGTCCCGCTGCATCTCCGGCAGCTGGATGTTCTCCTGAATGAGATCGCCGCTCTCGCAGCAGCGCCCGGCGACGGTGCAGGTGAAGTCCCGCGCATCGTTCATCCGGCTGGCGGGCACGACGGTGTAGGGTGCCTTGTACAGGGCATAGCGGGGGTTGTCCGTCATGCCACCGTTCACCGTGACATAGCTCCGGTAGCCCTCGATGGTCTTGATGCCGCCCACGCGGTACAGCGTCAGGCCTGCGTTGGCCACGATGCTCCGCCCCGGCTCCAGCAGGACCTTCGGCACGGGGTAGTCTTTCTCCGCGCACCCCTGCCGCAAATGCTGCGCCAGCGCCCGGATGTTCCCCGGAATGTCGACCACGGGGTCGCTCTCCAGGTAGCGCACGCCAAAGCCGCCGCCCAAATTCAGCGTTTCGGCCACAAAGCCGTGGGCCTCGCGCATGGCCTGGGCAAAGTCCAGCAGAATATCGACCGCATCGCAGAACGGCTCTGCCTCAAAGATCTGGGAACCGATGTGGCTGTGGAAGCCCTCGACGATCAGGTTCTTCCGGCTCAGCGCATCGGCGACGAACTGCGCCGCCTGCCCCGTCTCGATGGGCACGCCGAACTGGCAGTCGATGCGTCCGGTGTTGATGGCCTGCAAGGTATGGGGGTCAATGCCCGGCGTCACCCGCAGCAGCACCCTCTGGCGGATGCCCCGCACCCCGGCGGCCTCGTCCAGCCGGGCCAGCTCCTGGTGGTTGTCCACGATGAAGCACCCCACGTGGCTGTCCAGGGCATAGGCAATGTCCTCGTCGGTCTTGTTGTTTCCGTGGAAGTAGAGCTTCTCCGCCGGGAACCCACCGGCCAGGGCCGTGTAGATCTCGCCCGGAGAGACCACGTCTGCCCCCATTCCCTCCTCGTTCAGAACGGGGTAGAGGCCCTTAAAGCACAGGGCCTTTCCGGCAAACAGAGGGTAGGAGCCCTCCGGCATATTCTCCCGGAGCGCCTGGACATAGGTCCGGCAGTTCTCCCGCAGCTTGTCCTCGTCCAGGACGTACAGGGGGGCGCCAAATTCCTCGGCCAGGGCCACGGTGTCCAGGCCGCCCACGGTCAGGTGGCCTTGTTCGTTCACAGCCAGGTTATCATACAGCATAGGTCAGTTCCCGTCTTTCTCGTTCTATATTTATATAAGGTATCTCCGTCGTATCTTACGGACCCAGCAGATCGTCCATGTGGTAGAAGCCAGCCGGCTGGCCCACCAGGAAGCCCGCCGCCGTCAGCGCTCCCTCGGCAAACAGCGCCCGGTCATGGGCCTGGTGCTTCAGGGTGATGGTCTGGTTGTCGGTGGCAAAGATCACTTCATGCTCGCCGACCACGTTGCCCATTCTCAGGGAGTGAATGCCGATCTCGTTGGGCTGGCGCTTGTGCTGCCCGGAGCGGCCATAGACGTACTCGGCGTCGGGCCGCTGGCTCTTCACCGCGTCGGCCAGCATCAGGGCCGTGCCGCTGGGGGCATCGACCTTGCGGTTGTGGTGGGCCTCCACGATCTCCACGTCGCAGCCGCCGAAGATGGCCGCCGCTTGCTTCACCAGCCGGGCCAGCAGCGCCACGCCCACGGACATGTTATAGGACTGGAAGATGGCGATCTTTTCTGCGCCCGCTTCGAGCTTGGCAAATTCCTCCGGCGTGTAACCGGTGGTGGCGGCCACCAGAGGCAGCCCCCGGCTCACGCAGTAGTCTACCAGCTCCTGTGCGCCGGCGTGGTTGGAAAAGTCGATGACCACGTCCGCGGGACCGGTGTACTCTGCCAGGCTGGACACAAAGCCCTCTCCGCCGCTGCGGTCCACGGCGGCGGCCAGCGTATGGCCCTCAGCCTCGACCAGGCGGCAGACCTGCTGACCCATGCGCCCGGCCGCACCGTTTACGATGATATTCATAGTCGTTCCCTCTCTCTGCTGTGAAAACTCAGACGTTGATGCCCAGGGCGCGCATGCGCTGGAGCATCGTCTCGTAGTGATCCTCTTCCATGGGGACCAGAGGCAGCCGCAGGAAATTCTCGCAGTAGCCCATCGCAGCCATGGCGGCCTTCACGGGGATGGGGTTGCTCTCGCAGAACAGGGAGCGGATCAGGGGCATGTACTTGCACTGTAACTGGGCGGCCCCGGCCACGTCCCCGGCGAAGAACTTGTCGGTGATGGCAACGGTCCCGGCGGGCACCACGTTGGACAGCACAGAGATGCAGCCCATGCCGCCCATGGACAGGATGGGCACGATCTGGTCGTCGTTGCCGGAGTAGATGTCCAACTTGTCGCCCACCAGGGAGAAGGTCTCGACGATTTTGGAGATATCGCTGTTGGCCTCCTTGATGGCGGCGATGTTCGGGTGCTCGGCCAGCTTCACGTAAGTCTCAGGCTGGATGCCGATGCCGGTGCGGGAAGGGACGTTATAGAGGATCACCGGCTTGGTGCTGGCGTCGGCGATGGTGTTGTACATCGTCACCAGACCGCGCTGGGTGGTCTTGTTGTAGTAGGGGGTCACGACCAGAACGGCATCGGCGCCGTCGGCGCAGGCGCTCTTGGTCAGCTCCACGGCGTAGTCGGTCTCGTTGGAGCCGGTGCCGGCGATGACAGGCACCCGGCCGTTGACCCGCTCGCAGGCGTAGGCGATGGCGCGGCGGTGCTCGGCGTCGGTCAGGGTGGAGCTTTCGCCGGTGGTGCCGCAGATGACCAGGGCGTTGATCCCCTGGGCGATCTGCCAGTCGATCAGGGTTCCGAAGCGGTCAAAATCAATGCCTTCGGGGGTGGTGGGGGTGACAAGGGCGGTAGCAATGCCTCTGAAAATAGGATTCTGGTTCTTCATGGTAAGTTCCTCCTGCATAATGAAATCTTTTTGTCGATTCCTGCCCGATCTTCCCGTCCCCCTCAAAAAAGGCAACAAAAAATCAAGCAAGCTATGCGGGGATAGCTGCTTGATAACATCATATCCGCTTACGGCAAACTGCCGAAGCGTCTCGGTATCAAGGATAGCCCTCCGCAAATACCCATTTGCGACAGTCGGGCAACTCTTAGTTTGCCCGCCCAGCACAGCCCCCTTTGCAGCAAGGACTGCCTTCGGCGTTTGCCCCTTTCCCCGGCCCTGCCCTGCAAGGCATCTGGTACCGGTTACTCTTGGCGAAACGCGCCTCTATCTCTGGTTGCTCCTGATTGTATGGCATTTTTCTTGGTTTGTCAAGGAATTTTTTTCGTCTTTTTCCACAAAACCAGTCATTCCTCTTGGTCTTTTCGCCCAAAATACCTTGCAGATCCCCAAGAAAGGGCAGACAAATGCCCCCGGATATGCTACACTAAGACAAACGACATGACCCACAGGAGGGACGTAAATTTTATGGATCACATCAAAGACGAGCTGTCCCATCTCGGCGGCATGAGCAGCAACGACGCCTTCGATCTGCTCACCCTAGGCCTGTTCCCCGACGAGGAGCCGGAGGAGGAAGCACCGGAAGAGGAGGACATCGTCCAGCACGTCAGCCCCCTCACCGACATGGACAGCCTGGACTTCTACCTCTGGGTCGAGGAGGGCGCCCAGGCCGAGGCCGACCGCCGCCAGAATAAGCCCAGCAAGCCCCCCAAAGCTGAATAAGCAAATATGCGCCAGCCCACCCCCAAGATGATCCCGTGCTAGATCCCCCGCTTGGTGGTGGGCTGGCGCTTTCCGCAGCTGATTGGCAACGCAAGACGTGCAATTCCTCGCGTTGCTCCCAGCATAGCAGATTTCCCTGCGCACTTGCAACCTTTTTGCAAAATTAACGCGTTTGGAAGCAAAATTAGCAACTTTCTTTCCCTTTGCAAAGTTATACTTGAGATTATAATAATCTGCGGTATAATACAGGAACCGGTCGGCCCCCGCGTCTTTTGGGACTTGGTCGCCAAGACCGACGCCGTCCCCTGGGAGCGGGACCACCGCACCGTCTGGTATGTCTTCTTCAGCGCCTCCGGCTTCACCGACGACCTAAAAGCCCTCGCCGCCCAGCGGAAGGACTTGCTTCTCTTTGACGAAGAAACAGCACAATAACAAAAGCGCACAGATTTTTTAGGTCTGTGCGCTTTTTGTGCGCTGAACAAATGGCAATCAATTCACGATAAGCACGTCTGTTCCATCTATGTTCTTTACCTGGATATTTTCAAATTTATCCCGAATCACCGGGTCAGTGATTCCAAAATAATCCAACAAACCGTGTACATTAAATACCGGCTGATACCCGTATACATATCCTATGCCGTCAAGTTGGTGTTGATACGGCAGCCAATTTCTTTCCACTTTACACTTTACTCCTGTTTGTTGATAGATAGATCTACTTAGTGCTTTTTCTATCTTACTTGTTTCAGTCCAATCAATAGAAGAATTGGACTCTGCCTCTGTCAACGAATACTTTAAATCTTTAGATTTATATGCCACACTAACATCTGATTTATAGTTGTTCAACGACACCTCTTTTCTTTGTACGTGATAGGTACATCCAATATTTCTTTGCGTCAGCCAAACAACACCAGATGCAAATTGGCTGGTATTGCTATCAGATGCGCGTATCATTCTATTATAGTCACCCGAAAATAACGTGTTTAAGGCTGCAAAAGTATCAACAGTTAGATAAGGCTCATTAGTATACCTATCAAAATATAACTTCAAGTCTCCGTCTATCCACCTATTTTTTATGTTATTATATGCATCATCATACGCATCATAATCTTCATCATCTTTTGTATAGGTCCACCATGTACCATCACATAGGCGATAGAATTTTTCTTTGTCTTTAATATACTGAAATCTTATATCATCATAGCTAAAGTCAGGGATAATATCAAGCCCAGATGCCTTAATCATCTTAGGAGTAATCACACCTTCATTCAGCATTTCATCCAACAAAATTCCATAATTTTTCATAGGAGCAGAAACCGCTTTCGCAGAAATTATCGCTAATTCTCCTCTAGTAATTGACCTATCAGAAGCATATTGACCAGAAGTTAGAGCTATTTTATCTGATAACTCCCATGCCTTATCCCACTGAAAGTCTGTACCATCTTCATACCCAAGTGCGCGTAAAACAAAGGTAAGGTACTGCATTGCACTGACCTTCTGTTTTCCTCCAAATGTGGTTTCTGATGTTCCCGAAGTCAGTCCCCAAGAGTACGCAGCCCCTACATAAGGCTTTGCCCAGCCAGATACATCTGTAAATGGCATCTTTCGATCATAGTCTTTTGCTATCTCTTCTTTTCCCATCAAACGAATCAGCATCGTGATGGCTTCTTCCCGTGTCGGAGCGCGGTCCAGGTCATAGATGGGGTTGCCGTTTGCGTCGGTGCCTGTGCCGTTGAACAGGCCCAGCGTATGGAGCGCGTTTGCCGCTTGTACTGCTTCGTCGCTGGCAGCAAATGCAGAAGGGACCAACGAGACTGCAAGAGTAAGTGCCAGGATGAAAGATAAAAACCGTTTCATATTACACCTTCCTATTCTTCGTGAAATCGACTCTTTCCAGGAAACAATGTCCTCTAAATGCAGTATAACATCTTTCCGCATTCATTTCAACGCATTTTAACATTTTTAAGAAGCAATCTTATAGACCCGGATACCATAAAATAGAGCGGTAGGAGGGTTGCCGCTATGGATGAACAGTTTTTGCGTGATCGCATCTCCCAGCTAAGGATGAAAAAAGGGGTATCTGAATATCAAATGAGCCTGGAGCTGGGACACAGCCGAGGATATATTCAAAATATCTCAAGCGGGAAAAGTCTGCCCTCCATCACAGGCTTGTTTGAAATTTGTGAGTATTTCAACATAACCCCCGCCCAATTTTTCGACGAGCAAACGGATGATCCTTCCTTGGTTTCCGGTCTGCTGAAAAACATGAAAAATTTAAAGGAAGAGGATCGTCAACTCGTTCTGTTGCTTTGTCAGAGATTATCAAAAGAATAGCTATATTGATTCAAAACGCAGAGAGCCACTCAACTCCCTGCGTTTTTGCTTTGTCCAAAGAAAAACCTTGACCGAAAATATAGAAAAAGACCTGAAATCCGAAGATTCCAGGTCTTGGTGGAGATAAGCGGGATCGAACCGCTGACCTCTTGAATGCCATTCAAGCGCTCTCCCAGCTGAGCTATACCCCCGTATTCGTTTCGTCCTTGGCGTTGGGCCGTTGCCCGCTCGCTTGGGACGAGTGTTATAATACCAGACGGGGGCCGCTTTGTCAACACTTTTTTGGGATTTTTTCAAAAAAAGTTTCAGCAGCGTTGGGACAGGTCATCCATGGCCTTTTCCAGGGTCCGGGCGGCGCGGCGCAGGGAGCGGCGGACTTCCTTTTCCTGGCTCTTCAGGCGCATACCGACGGCGACCCCCGCCGCCATGCCCAGGGCAATGCCGGCGCAGAAGGGATGGGTGCAGCACATAGGGCGTTCCTCCTTTTCGTGGTTTTGTCTGTTGCAGACGTGCTTAGTGTGCCCCGATTGGCGGAAAAATCCGTTGCTAAAATTTATGGGATTCGTTATAATGAAGTGTTATCATCTGATTTATTTTTTGAGTACCCGGAGGCATTCCATGACCACACTCTATCTCATTCGTCACGCCGAGGCGGAGGGCAATCTCTACCGCCGCATCCACGGCCAATATAATAGTCTCATCACCGACAACGGCTACCGCCAGATCGCAGCCCTGCGGGACCGGTTCGCTGACGTGCCCATCGACGCCGTCTATTCCAGCGACCTCTTCCGCACCATGACGACTGCCCGCGCCCTCTTCGTCCCCAAGGGCCTGCCCCTCGTCACCCGCCCGGACCTGCGGGAGATCAGCATGGGCCAGTGGGAGGACTACTCCTGGGCCGGGATCGACCGGCGGGAGCACGCCCGCATGGCCCTCTTCTCCGCCACCTCCCCGGACTTCCGCGCCCCCGGCGGCGAAAGCTTCCCGGAAATTCGGGTGCGGGGCTGCAAGGCCATCCTGGACATCGCCGTCCAGCACCCCGACCAGGCCGTTGCCGCCTTCGCCCACGGCACCCTCATCCGCAACACCGTGGCCGAGTTCCTGGGGATCCCCCCTGAGGAGATGCGCAAAATGGGCCACAGCGACAACACCGCCGTGACCAAGCTGGAAATTGAAAACGGTCACGTCACCGTAGTCTATAAAGATGACAACTCCCACCTCTCCGAAGAAATTTCCACCCTGGCCAAGCAGCGCTGGTGGAACAAAAACGACCAGCGGCCCGACGTAAATTTCTGGTTCGACCACTTAGACCTGGACACCCAGGCCGACCGCGACTATTACTTAGCCTGCCGCCAGGATGCCTGGCAGACCATCTACGGCAACTTAGACCGCTATGACGGCGCGGGCTTCCTGGACGATGCCTATGACTCCTGGAAGGCCAACCCCAAGAGCCTGGTCGTCGCCATGGCGGGCAGCCACCGGGCGGGCCTGCTCCAGCTGGACCCCCGCCGGGGCCAGGAGGCGCACGAGGGCTACATCGCCTTCCTCTATCTGGCCCCCGAACAGCGGAACAACGGCGTCGGCATCCAGCTCATCGGCAAAGCTGTGAGCCTCAGCCGCCCCCTGGACTGTAACAAGCTGGGCCTGGTCTGCTCTGAGCAGAACGCCCACGCCTTGGCCTTCTATCAAAAGTACGGCTTCCACACCATCGGCACCGAGGCCGGGGCCTACGGCACCCTGTACCGGATGCAGAAAGACATCGGCTATACCGTCCGAGAGGACCTGATGTGAAAACCATCCACGATTTCCTCCCCATCTCCAAGGAGGACCTCTTAGACCGAGAGTGGTACTACTACGACTTTCTGCTCATCACCGGCGACGCCTATGTAGACCACCCCTCCTTCGGCACAGCCATCATCAGCCGCGTGTTAGAGGACCTGGGCTTCCGCGTGGCGATCCTGGCTCAGCCGGACTGGAAAAACTTAGACTCTTTTACCGCCCTGGGCAAGCCCCGCTACGGGGTCTTAGTCAACGGCGGCAACATCGACTCCATGGTCGCCCACTACACCGCCGCCCGGAAGCGCCGCCATGACGACGCCTACTCCCCCGGCCGCAAGGCCGGCCTGCGCCCCGACCGCGCCACCATCGTCTACGGCAACAAGGTCCGGGAGGTCTGGGGGGACATCCCCCTCATCATCGGCGGCTTAGAGGCCTCCCTCCGCCGCTTCGCCCATTATGACTACTGGGAGGATAAGGTCCGCCGGTCGATCTTACTGGATGCCCAGGCCGACCTGCTCATCTACGGCATGGGCGAGCGGGCCGTGGCCGACATCGCCAAAGCCCTGGCCGCCGGAACGCCGGTGCGCGAGATCACCGACGTGAAAGGCACCTGCTTCCTGGCCAAGGACCCCGCAGCCTGCCACTACCCCTCTCTCACCGTCGCCTCCTATGAGGCCGTCTGCCAGAGCAAAAAAGCCTACGCCGAGGCCAATCTGGTGGAGTACGATGAGCACGACCCCATCCGGGGCAAGGCCGTCATCCAGCCCCACGGGGACCGCTATCTCATCGCCAATCCCCCCGCCATGCCCCTGACCACGGCGGAGCTGGACCACGTGGCCGAGCTGCCCTACATGCGGGAGCCGCATCCGGTCTACGACAGCATGGGCGGCGTACCCGCCATCGAAGAGGTGCGCTTCTCCGTCACCCACAACCGGGGCTGCTTTGGAGCCTGTAAATTCTGCTCCCTGGCCTTTCACCAGGGCCGGATGATCACCTCCCGCAGCCACGAGAGCGTCATCCGTGAAGTCACCGCCCTGACGAAACACCCCGGCTTCAAGGGGTACATCCACGACGTGGGCGGCCCCACGGCCAACTTCCGCCGCCCTTCCTGCCAAAAGCAGCGCAAGCACGGGCTGTGCAAGCACCGGGACTGCCTGGCCCCCACCCCCTGTCCCAACCTGGACGCCGACCACGCGGATTATTTACAGCTGCTCCGCAAGCTCCGGGCCATCCCCGGCATCAAGAAAATTTTCATCCGTTCCGGCATCCGCTTCGACTATCTGATGCAGGACAAAAACGGCGAGTTCTTCGCCGACCTGGTCAAGCACCACATCAGCGGACAGCTCAAGGTCGCCCCGGAGCACTGCGGGGCCCACGTTCTGGACGCCATGGGCAAGCCCCACATCCAGGCCTATGAGAAGTTCCGGGACAAGTACCAGCGGCTCAACCAGAAATACGGCATGAACCAGTTCCTGGTCCCCTATCTCATGTCCTCCCATCCTGGCGCGACGCTGGCCGACGCCATCGCCATGGCCCAGTGGATCAACAAGACCGGCCGCCAGCCGGAGCAGGTGCAGGACTTCTACCCCACCCCCGGCACCCTGGCCACCGGCATGTATTACACCGGCCTGGACCCCCGGACGATGAAGCCCATCTACGTCCCCAAAACGCCCCACGAGAAAGAGCTCCAGCGGGCCTTGCTCCAGTGGAAACGCCCGGAAAAGCGCCGCCTGGTCCTGGAGGCCCTCCACCGGGAGGGCCGGGAGGACCTCATCGGCTACGGCCCCGACTGTCTCCTCCGCCCCAACCGCCCCGGCAAACCCGAAGCAGCACAAGCCGCCAAGTCCGGCAAACCCGGCAAGGCCCAAGGCAGAGGCAAAGCCCCCGCCAAATCCCAGGGCAGGGGCCAGCACGCCCCCGCCCCACAGCGCGGTAAGTCCGCCGGAAAACAAACCAGCCGCTCCCCCGGCAAGACCCAGGGAAAGCGGCGGAAATAAAGCCCAACGATGTGTTACGCCCACCGAAGCCTGTTTCGGTGGGCGTTTCTGTTTGTTGCGTTTGTCAGCCCCGGAAGCGATACCCCACGCCCCAGACGGTCTCAATATACTGCGTCCGGTCGGGGTTGAGCTCGATCTTATCCCGGATGTGCTTGATGTGGACGGTGACGGTGGACACATCGCCAATGGCCTCCACCCCCCACACACTGTCAAAGAGCCGGTCCTTGGAAAAGACGGTGTCGGGATGCTCGGCCAGGAAAAGCAGAAGGTCATACTCCTTGCCCGTCATGCTCGTCTCCTTGCCGTTGACCCAGACCCGGCGGCTGTCCCGGTCGATCTCCAGGCCGCGAATTTTCAAAACCTCCGGCCGCCGCTGCTCCCGGCTGCCCACCAGGCGCTCATAGCGCTGGATGTGGCCCTTCACGCGGGCCACCAGCTCGCTGGGGGAAAAGGGCTTGGTCATATAGTCGTCGGCCCCCAGCCCTAAGCCGCGGACCTTGTCAATGTCATCGGCCAGGGCGGAGATGATGATGACAGGCGTATCCTTGACCTCCCGCAGGCGGCGGCAAATTTCAAAGCCGCTCAGCCCCGGCAGCATCACGTCCACGATGACCAGGGCATAGTCCTGGCTCAGTGCAGCCTGCAAGCCTTGGTTGCCGTTGTCGTATAGGTCACAGTCGAAGCCGCCGTTGATCTCTAAGTAATCCCGTTCCAGCTTGGCCACGCTCTGGTCATCTTCGATGATGAGGATCTTCATGGCATCCCCTCCTCCTTTTGCAGGGGGAGATAGACAAAGGCACGGGTGCCCTCCCCCTCTTCGCTGGTGAGCCAAATTTTTCCGTGGTGGCTGTCCACGATGCTCCGGCAGATCGCCAGCCCCAGCCCGCTGCCGGGGACGGAGCTGGTGCGGGCGGCGTCCGCCCGGAAAAAGCTGTCGAAGACATGGTGCAGGGCCTGGGGGCTGATGCCCTTGCCGTTGTCCGTCACCTGCAGGACCAGGCCGCCTTCATACTCCTCAGCAGAAAAGAGGATCTCACCACTCGGTTTCCCATATTTTACCGCATTGGAGACCAGGTTGTCCAGAACCCGTTTCAGCTTTCCCCGGTCGGCGGTGACGGTATAGCTGCCTTTGGGCAGCGCGGCCTGGAAGGTCATGCCGCTCTGCTGCACGTCGTCCTGATATTCCTCCGCCAGGTCCTGTAAAAAGGGCAGCATGTCCACATATTCAAAGTGATACTGCATCCGCCCCAGCTCATACTCGGAAAAGTCGGACATGTTCCGCACAAGCTTTTCCATGACCATGGTTTTGTTGTACACAATGTCCAGATAGTGCTGCTGCTTCTCCGGCGTGGCGGCGATGCCGTCCCGAATCCCCTCCACATAGCCCTTGATGGCTGTGATAGGCGTGCGCAGGTCGTGGGAGAGGTTCGCCATGAGCAGCCCCCGCTCCTCCTGGGCCGCAGCCTCCGCCGCAGCGGTGGCCTTGAGGCGCTGCCGCACGCTCTCCAGGGCTTGGGCCAGCTCGTCCAGCTCCCGCTCAGGATAGGTGAGGATCTGAAAGTCCAGTTCCCCGCTGCGCAGGTCATCCGCTGCCCGGCGGAACTCCCGCAGCGCCGCCGCGACACGGCTGGTGTACCGGCTGGCCAAAAGCACACACACCAGCACCACCAGCAGACACAGCGCAATGGCCGCCAGGACCACCACATGGATCATGCCGTTTGGCCCCAGGACCTCCTTCCCGAAGAGGAAGGAGACGCTGTCCATCAAAAATTGTTCTCCATCCGGCACCTTTTTCACAAAGGCGATCATCACCACCACGATCACCGCCAGCCCCACCAGCAGCGAACAGGCCAGCATGAGCAGGACGGTGCGCAGAAATTGGCCGCGCAGGGTGGTTTTCTTGGGCATGGGCAGGACCTCCTAAAAGATGTGGGAGATGCGATCGGGTCAGGCCTCTTTCCGGTCAAACAGCAGATAGCCGCCGCAGCCAAAGACCAGGCCATAGCCCGCCAGCAGGCCGATCCGCGGCAGCAGAGACAGGAAGGGCAGCGTCACACCGATCCACAGGTTGTGCCAGCGCAGATAGCCGGTAAAGACCAGGCCGCCCACGGACGGCATATAGGTCCCGAACACCACCAGGGCCACATAGCACACCACGCACAGCAGCACGGTCAGGCTGGACCCCTTCACCAGCTGGTTGATGAGCGCAAAGAAGAGGATCAGCACCGCCATGGGGATGAGGTCCAACACGCAGGCAAAGAAGCTGGAAAATATCCCCTCGATGCCGCCCCCCAGACAAACCTGGGAGAGCGTCGAGACGAGGTACAGCACGGCCAGATCAAAGGCGCACAGCACCCAGACCGCCGCCGCTTTGGAGAAAAAGAGCTTGGCCTTTCCCACGGGCCGCATGAGGGAGAAGCGAATGGTGTGGTCCACCTGCTCCCCCACATACAGGTCCCCCGCCGCCATGATCGCCATGAGCGGCAGGAAGATCAGCAGCACAAACGGCATGTTGGAGGACATCAGCCCGCCCAGGATCGCCTCACGGGACACGCCCCCATCGGTCAGATAATTGACGATGAGCACCCGCAGGGCGCTGACCACGCAGATGGCGCTGGCGATGATGAGCAGCACCAGGTATTTCTTTCGTTTCCGGAGCTTAAACAGCTCGTTTTGTAAGCTGGCAGCAAATGCTTGCATCAGAATTTCCCCCTTCTTACAGCACCACGGAGCTCTTTTTGTCCCGCACCTTCGCCAGGAAGTAATCTTCCAGGGAGGGGTGCAGGCGCAGGGCCTCCTCCTTGGTGTCGAAGGAGAGCATCTCCCCCTCGTACAGCACCAGGACCTTGTCACACATTTTTTCAATTTCAGAGGCCAGGTGGCTGGCGACCAAAAACGTCACGCCCTTCTCCTTCGCCAGCCGGATGATGATCTCTCGGATCTCCACCGTGGCCTCGATGTCCAGGCCGTTGGTCGGCTCGTCCAAGATCATCAGCTCCGGCTCGGACAGCAGCGCCAGGGCAATGCCCATACGCTGCTTCATGCCTAAGGAGAACTTGCCGCAGCGCTCTTTTTTATAGGGGGCCAGGCCCACGATGGTCAGCACCTGGTCCATGCGCTTCTCGTCCACCGCCGGGTAAAACCGGGCGGCCATGACGAGGTGGTCCCAGGCGGTGAGGTTCTCATACAGGGCGGGCTGCTCGATGAGCGCCCCGACGTGCTTGAGGGATGCCTCCCGGTCGGTGCTGGGGGCACCGAAAACGGTGATGCTCCCCTCGCTGGGCTGGGAAAGGCCCGTGATGGACTTCATGATGGTGGTCTTGCCGGAGCCATTGGGGCCGAGCAGGCCCACCACCTGGCCCCGCGCCACGGAAAAGCTGATGTTTTTGGCCCCCCGGCCGTTGTGATAAACCTTGGAAACATGGTCCAGGGAAAGAACGGTATCCAAACTGTCGTGCTCCTTTCAGTCAGGCGTTGCAGGCGGGACGACCCCGAAGGCCGCAGGCCTTCGGGGTGTACCCGTTGGGTTTCTGTTTGAGAGGGAAGGGGAAGAGAAGGTCAGGGAACGGTCACCTGCGTCGTGTCTGCATACATGGTTTCGTCGTTCTCCTCAGCTACGTGCATCTTCACCCGGTCGCCAGTGTCCAGCTTCTGGACGGTGGTGGTGCCATAGTTGGAAAGGGTGACGTCAGCGGTGACGACCAGCTCGTGGTTCTTGCCGTCCTGGTCGGTGGTGGTGAAGGTGGCGGTGAGGGTGTTGTTGGTCAGGTTGCCGTTTTTGTCCACGCCAAACTTGCACTGTGCAGTCTTCAGGACCATGTCCTGGCCAGTATAGCTGCTCAGCTCATCCTCGACCATCTTGGGGTTGGCCTTGGCGTAGGACTTATAGTCCTTGTAATAGACGGAAGTGCCATCGGTCTTCACGAAGACGATGCCGCTCTGCTTCTGGTCGAGCTGGTCATAGTACTGTCTCTCCCAGTCCTTCTCGCTCAGATACTCCACAATCTTCTGGATCTGCTTTTCGTTCTGGTCGCACCAGGCGTCGTAAGCCGCGCTGTCGGCGGTGTCGTCCTCCCGGAGGTAGCCGTTGCGGAACTCCTCAGAGAGCTTGTTGCCGCTGAGCTTCTCATAGGCGTTCAGCATAGACGCACGATAGTCCTCATAGTAAACACCCCAGTCGGTGTCCTCGTCAGCAGTCATGGAGTAGGCGAAGAGGGACAGACCGGCGTTCACAAGAGAAGGCACCTGGTCCTTGCTGATCTCGATCTGGTACTGGGTCTTGTCGCCGTCCTTGCCCAGCTGGACAAAGTTGTTCTTCAGGTCGCCCATGACGGTGTCGGCGGCGATCTCCATGAAGTTGACCATCCGCTTGGACATCTCATCATCGGCGGGAACGCCCAGCAGGTTGTTGCGGTCCTCTGCCGTCTGGTCGTTGTCATAGGTGTGCTCGTTGTAGTACTTGCTGTCGGCGTTGAACCAGGTGTCGGTGTTGCCGATGATGGTGTCATACCGCTCCTCCTTCTGGCCGCCGAATTCGCTGCTGATAACATGGCTGGACTTGTTCTTGCCGTCGATGGCCATTTCTCCGGTCATGCTGACAAACTCTTTGCCGTCCAGGGTGGCCTTCATGCTGCCCTGCATGGTGACGTTATCGGTCTTGAGGGCCAGGGCCTTGACGGCTTCCTTGTAGGTGCTGTAGCCGCTCACGCTGCCAAAGGCAGCCCCGGCGGACACGGCCAGGATCAGGACGCCGGCCACCAGACAGACGGTGATACGATTGCGCTTTTTCATGGTGTATTCCTCCTTGTTATGGTGAATGAACGTATCCTTCAGGATCTCCCGAAAAACCCGAACCCGGAACGGGTTTCTTTTTACAGTGCCTATTATAACAGCGATTCCTGAAAAAAGAATGGGGAAAGTCTTAAGACTTTATTAAAATGGTAGTCACGCCCAAAGCCTTCCCCGAGGGGGAAGGTGGGCCAGGCGTAAGCCTGGGTCGGATGAGGGCTACGTTGCAGAGAGAAGGCTTATCCGTAAAGAGGCAGAAGTGCAAGGACTTGCTTCTCCACGTTCTGCCTTAGTACACTACGGCTCAGTAGCAGCAGGTAGCCCTCATCCGTCCGCTGCGCGCCCACCTTCCCCCTCGGGGAAGGCTTTTAAAACGTTGTATAAATTAAAACGTACTACCGTTCAATTGATCTCTACTAGGTCATGCTCTATCAATCTTGCTTTTCCTATGTCAATATCGTATAGTCGCCTGACAATTCCTCCGATATCTGGATCTACCTTCTCAATCTGGCTAGCCTCTGGGAGCACACGTCCGTCCTCTAGTTCATCTATCAGCCAACCTTCGGCCGCATCTTTTGCCATACGAATTGCTTCTTCTAACGTAGCTCCCCCAGTGACACAACCAGGCAAATCAGGAATCTCTACAACATAGTTTCCCGTTTCTTCATCCTGATAAAAACAAGCAGGATAAGAAAGTTTCATTGCACAACTCCTCCTAATATCAATACATTCTAATGCACGTTTCCTCCACCCCTGCATAGTCTAAGGATAGGGAAAGCCGTCGCTTTCCCTGCCTCGAACAAAAAACGTCCCGGCGAAGCCTCGCCGGGACGAAGAAAGACGATCACCAAACTTTCGCACAAGCTACGCCCAAGGCCCCGTCGCCGATGTGGCAGCAGATGCTCAGGGGCAGGGAGATCAGCTCCACCAGCTGGTCGGGGAAGGCCGCCTGGACCTCCCGCTGCCAGGCCTTCCCCAGGTCGGGGTCTGCGCCGGAGTAACCGGAGAAGACGGCCATTTTCATGCCCGAAAAGCGGGTGGCCAGGTCATGGCGGAGGGCGTCCAAGAGGGTCTTTTTCGCCTGGAGCATCCCTCGGACTTTTTTATAGGCGTCCAATTTGCCGCCCTGGATCTGCAGCACAGGCTTGATGTGCAGCACGGCGGCCATGGCCGCTCCGGCTGCCGTCACGCGGCCGCTTTTTTTGAGGTATTCCAAGGTGTTCACCGCAATGTAGATGCTGGAGGCATCTTTTTCCGCCTCTAAGATGCCCCGAACCTCCTGGGCCGTCTTGCCCTGGGCCAGCAGGGTCAGGGCGTTGCGGATGGACTGGGCCAGGGTGACAGAGATGCGGTGGTCATCCACCACCAACACCCGGCCGTCAAATTCCTGTGCCAGGGCCTTGGCGGTCTCACAGGAGCCGCTGAGTCCGGCCGTCATAGGAAAATGCAGGACCGCGTCGTGGGTCTCCAGGAGGCTGGCCCACAGGGACGTGATGACCTCCGGCGAGGGCTGGGAGGTACTCACCTCGGCCTTGGCCTTGAGGTGTCGGAAGAAGAAGTCAGGGGTACAGGTCTCCCCCTCGTAATACGTCGATCCGTCGATAAAAAAGGGCATCGGGATGAGGTAGATCCCCATTTCCCGTGCCATTTGGGCGGTGATGCCGCTGTTGGTGTCGGTAACGATGGCTGTTTTCACGGTGCTCTCCCCTTCCGCGCGGCATTCCCGCAGCAGATGTCATGCGCTTTGGTCGTTTTTTTAGCATATCATATCCACCCCAAATTAGCAAGAGATGTTTGCGTCCGGCGCGGTCGGTTTGTGCAATGGGGAGAAACCCATTTGGAGTTGCACGAACACGTGCAACTTCCCCCCTGTCCCATTCCCAACGGATAAAGGGAGAAAGGAGGGAAACCACCATGGAGCTGACCTGGCAAAGCATCATCACCGCCGGCGGGGTGCTCTCGGCGCTGCTGTTGCTGCTGACCACCTACAACCGAGTGTACCGCTGGACCCTGCGCCAAAAGGAGCAGGACGAAGAACTGAAGGCCATCCGCAAGGAGAACACGCTGCTGACTTACGGCGTGCTGGCCTGCCTCAAAGGCATGGCCGAGCAGGGCTGCAACGGCCCGGTGCGGGAGGCCATCGACAAGATCGAAAAAAGCTTGAACCTGCGGGCCCACGACCAGTGAGCCGCCCGAAAAACAGAGAGAGGAGAGAACCCACATGAAACAGCTCTTACAGCTGATCGACGTCAAGAGCCTCGTGACCTTGGCCATGACCGGGGCGATGATCGCCCTGCTTTTCGCCCCCGTTGATCCCAACCCGGAGGCCCAGAGCTTATTCTGCACCGCCTACGGGGCCATTATCACCTATTTCTTCACCAAGAGAACTCAGGACCAACAAAACAGCACCGAGGAGGACCAGCCATGAACCCCCGACCCGTCAGCTATCTCCAGACGGACCCCCGGTGGGGGTCCCTGGACTACTCTGCCCGCGGCGAAAAGACCAACATCGCCGTCTCCGGCTGCGGACCAACGGCCCTGGCCATGGTCCTGGCAACCTGGGTCGACCCCAAGATCACGCCCAAAAGCGAATGTGCCTGGGCCTTGGCCCACGGCTATAAGGCCCCGCACCAGGGAACCTATTACGGCTATTTTGCCCCGGCGGCCAAGCGCTTCGGCCTGACCTGCAAGATGCTCAACGGCGTGACCCTGTACGGCAAGCCCGACAGCCCCTACCACGCCCAGGCCAAGGCCGCCGTGGACCGGGGCGATCTCGTGATCGCCTGCATGGGGCGCGGGCTTTGGACGTCTTCCGGCCATTTCGTGTTGGTCTGGAACATCAGCGGCAACGTCGTGTCGATCAACGACCCGGCCAGCACCCGCGCCGTCCGCACCCAGGGCGACTATGCGCTCTTCAAAAGCCAAGTGAAGTATTACTTTGTTGTGGAGCGGCCGGCCACCCAGCCGAAGCCCAGCGAACCGAAGAAGGAGGAAGAGGAAGAGATGAATGTTGAAAAGTTCTTGAAGCAGCTAACCGACGCCCAGGCTTATGCACTGCTGGAGAAAGCTATGCGCCACGCTGCCAGCCTGCCAGAGCCGGAGTGGAGCCAGACCGAAGGGACTTGGAAAACGGCCACGGAGAAGGGCCTGGTCAACGGCCTGGCCCCGGAGGGCTATGTCAAGCGCGACGAGCTGGCCGCTGTCCTGGACCGTGGGGGGCTGCTGTGAGTGGCTGGCTGGCTGAGTATGGCGGCAAGCTGATCGGCGGCCTAGCGACCCTGCTGGCCTCTTCCGTTGTGGTCGAGATCGTACCCATCAAAATCTGTCCTTGGACTGCGTTTTTTCGATGGGTCGGGAAGAAGATTAACGGGGACGTTCGGGAGAAACTGGACGAAATCTCGAACGACCTCTCCACTCATATCCACGAGGATAACCAGCGCAACGCCAAACGCGCACGAGTGAGAATCCTACGCTTTGCTGACGAGATACTCCAGGGGGAACTCCACTCGAAAGAACACTTCGACGAGATTCTGGAGGACATCACGGAGTACAACCGCTATTGTGCGCGGCATCCTGAGTTCCCGAATGATAAGGCAACGCTATCCATTGCCCATATCGAACGGGTCTACCGAGCACGTCTGGAAAAGAACGACTTCTTATAATTCTGGAAAGGAGCATGACCATGAATCAGAAATGGTGGAAGGCTGCCGGCGTTCGGGCGGTCAAGACCATGGCACAGACGGCTATTGCAACCATCGGCGCAGCGGCGGTACTGTCTGCCGTGCAGTGGCCGGTGGTGGCGTCCGCTACTGTGCTGGCCGGTGTGCTGTCCCTGCTGACCTCTGTGGCAGGGCTGCCGGAAGTGGATTGAACATCTTAATAGGCATAGAAAGACCCGGTTTGTCTCGTAGGAGGCAGGCCGGGTCTTTTCTTGTATCCCTTGAAAATAAAGGCTTTTTTCTTATATAACTTATATGTCTCAGTTCTTCGCAGCCTATATCGGTCAGTAGTCCCTGTATCTCAGGATAAGGCATAGCATAACGTTGGGAGAGGTAGCGCAGGGAAGCCCCCAGTTCTCCGTCTGGACCGCCGTACTGGGTGATGATTTGGGCGGCCAACTTGGGATTGGTATTTTTGATGCGGACGGGGTATTGCAGTGTTTTTTGATAACTGAACATGGCCTTACTCCTCCTCTCGATACTGCCAGGGCCAGGGACCGTCACCCCAAGTATACCGGCTGGCACGGGCGGAGTCGGTCATAGTCAGCGGGCCGACTTTTTCCAGGAAGGTCTCTCTGGCGGTCTTTTCCAAAGCAACATAGCTCTGGAACAAGGCAAAGGCTTCACTGTCGTTAGGATGGGTGTCCAGATACAGGCCCAGCTCCTGGATCACAAAGGCCAGAGCCCGTAGCTGGTTGCTGGGGGTGTCGGCGACTTTGGCGGCGTTGATCTTTAAGTGAAAGGGAAGGTCCAGGTCCGGAAACAGCGTTCCGCTCTCCAGTGCCTTGGTGGTGTCATATTTTTTCGGGTCCGCCCCTTGCTCCACCACAAAGGGGACCGCAAAAGGACCGCAACTTGACAACGTCCCCTGTCCCTCCGGGCAGGCTGGACGAGTCCCACTGTTCTGGGGTCCGTTAGAAGTTACACAGGACAAAGAAAGCTCCTCCTTCTTACAAATAAGGCAAAGGATCGCTCCGATCCATGCCCAACTCAGTCTATGCCACAGAAGGAAAAAGGGGAACCAGCCAAGAAAGACACACTCTCTCCCTTGACAAACCTTTCTATGGGTGTTACATTGAAACATACTAGGGGAGCTGCACAGGCGGCTGAGAGGAAACATTGGTTTCGACCCTGTGGGGGAGTAAACCCACGCACCTGATTCGGATAATACCGACGGAGGGAATGGTCAATACATCGTAGGTGGCCGCCTGCTCGTCAAGAGAACAGGTGGTCTTTTTATCATTGCCTGTGCGCCTTGAGGAAAGGACGGAAGAATTATGCGAGATTACGCAACACAGATGGAAGCTGCCAAGAAGGGGATCATTACCCCAGAAATGAAAACGGTAGCAGAAAAAGAATATACCGACCCTGAGATGATTCGAGCACGAGTAGCTCTGGGCCAGATCGCCATTCCTGCCAACATCAACCACAAGTCCCTGTGCGCCGAGGGCATCGGCAAGGGCCTGCGGACTAAGATCAACGTAAACCTGGGCATCTCCGGGGATGCAAAAAACTATGAGGTCGAGCTGGACAAGGTGCGTATGGCGCTGAAATTCGGCGCAGAAGCCATCATGGATCTCTCTAACTACGGCAAGACCAACACCTTCCGGAAGCAGCTGATTGAAATGTCCCCCGCCATGATCGGCACCGTTCCTATGTACGACGCCATCGGCTATCTAGAAAAGGACTTGCTGGAGATCTCTGCGGAGGACTTTCTAAAAGTCGTCCGTGCTCACGCAGAAGAGGGTGTGGACTTTATGACCATCCACGCCGGCATCAACCGCCGTGCCGTTGAAGCTTTTAAGCGAGACAAGCGGAAGATGAATATCGTCTCCCGCGGCGGCTCCCTGTTGTTTGCCTGGATGGAGATGACTGGCAACGAGAACCCCTTCTATGAGCACTACGACGAAGTCCTGGATATTCTGCGGGAGTATGACGTGACCATCAGCCTAGGCGACGCCCTGCGCCCCGGATGTCTAAATGATAGTACCGATGCCGGTCAAATCTCTGAGCTGATTGAGTTGGGCGCTCTCGCTAAGCGTGCCTGGGACAAGGATGTGCAAGTCATGATCGAAGGCCCTGGACACATGGCTATGAATGAAATCGCAGCCAACATGCAAATCGAAAAGCGCATCTGCCATGAGGCACCCTTCTATGTGCTAGGCCCTCTGGTTACGGATATTTTCCCCGGCTACGACCATATCACCTCTGCCATCGGTGGAGCCATTGCCGCAGCAAACGGGGCTGACTTCCTGTGTTATGTGACCCCTGCTGAGCACCTGCGTCTGCCGGACACCGCCGACGTAAAAGAGGGCATCATCGCTTCCCGCATCGCCGCCCACGCTGCAGACATCGCCAAAGGCGTTCCCCATGCCCGTGACTTAGACAATAAAATGGCCGAGGCCCGCCATAAGCTGGATTGGGACGAGATGTTCAAGGTCTCCGTGGACCCCGACAAAGCCCGTGCCTACTTTGAGAGTACGCCTCCCGCAGACCGTCACACCTGCTCCATGTGCGGTAAGATGTGCGCCGTGCGCACCACTAACCTGATCCTGGAAGGAAAGAAGGTCGAGTTCTGCACAGAGCTCTGAGTGACACTGTGATTACCTGATTGAACAAAACGCCGGCCACCCTGACAATAAATCTCGTCTAGGGTGGTCGGCGTTTTTGTTGATTCCTATTTCACCTCAGAGATCTTCCTTCAGAAAGATCTCCGCATAAAGCGAAGCATTGGTAAACTCTGCCCAGCTGTAATTGCTCATATATTCACCCTGGTAAACGTTGATGGCTAAACTGTCTCCAGCCAGATAGTCGTACAAGTCGCACTTGATCTTTTTGACATTGATCGAAGTTCTGTTTCTGGCGCGAACCAGCACATCCCCCATCCCGACCCGTCTCAATGTTTTCCGAAGAGAAGAGATGATCGTTTGGACACTTCGCACCTTGCTGTCATCCTCCCACAGGGTTAGGGCAATTTCGGCATTGGTCGCCGAAGCACCGCGCTGATCCACCAGGAAAGCTAACAGTTCTTTTGCCTTGGCCCGCTCCCAAGGAAGAGGCTTATCATTGAAAAAAGCCTCAAAATGTCCAAATGTCTGAACCACCAGCTTCTGGCGTTCCGGCTCCGGGTCTCGGTTCAGCATCATATCGATTTGATCTAGGGTCTCCTGAATCTTTGCCTTGGTGATCGGTTTGAGCAGATATCCAACGGCATGGACAGAAAAGGCGTCCAGCGCATACTCTGTATACGCTGAGCAAAAGATGATCCTTGTCTCTGACCGAATCTCTTTGATCTCCTTGGCCAACTCAATGCCCAGCATCCCACGTAAACGGATGTCCAAGAAGGCATAGGGGAGACTTTCTTCGCTGCTGCTTACATACTCCAGTGCTTCTTTTCCGTCATCAAACCCCATCACAACGTAGCGTTCATCGGAAAATACGTTCTTTAATGTCTCTACTAACATATTTAACATCAAGGTCTCATCATCTACTGCTAGAATCAACATGTATGCCCTACCTCCTCCTTGAGAATCCGCACGGTCACAACGCCCCCTATTCCTTCTTCATAGGTTAAAACGATCGTACCTTCCATAACCGACTGTAAGCGTGCTTGTACCGTTTCCAAACCAACGTGGTTCGGATCGTCCTTCCAGCGCTTCTGCCAGCTGTCATTGGGAATGAGCTCATTGCCGCCGCTGTCCACCACGGTGATCTCGACCCACTTTCCTCGCGGTCTGCAGTTGATCATAATGATCCCACCATACTTACGGTTGCATAGACCGTGCTTGATTGAGTTTTCTACCACAGACTGCAATGTCAGCGCCGGGATGAGGAATCCGCCGGTCTGAATGTCATACTGCACCGTGATCCGATCCCCAAAACGCAGCTGTTCTAACTCGACATAGTTTTTGGTGTGCTCCAGTTCCTGTTCAAACGGGATCTTATTGCGCCGACTGATCGACCCCATGTTTCCCCGCAGTACCTGACAAAATTGGTCCAGAGCACCCTGCGCCCGTCTATAATCTGATTTACACAGGCATTGGATAGAGACCAAAGTATTATAGAGAAAATGTGGCTGGAGCTGGCGGATCATATTCCGTGCTTCTTCGGCACGAATCACATCTGCTTGGTTCTTTTTCACTTCCAGCAACGCAGTAAGTGTTCCGCGCATCTTCTGGTGGCTGAAAAACAGACCAAACACAGCGGCAAGCATAATCGTTCCGCTTTGAACGGTCCAAATTAGCTGATCAGTTGTCACATGCTGCACAATAAAAAATATAACAAGAACAGCTCCAAACATCCCCATACTTTTAAGAAAAGTGATGTGGAATAACGCACCGGCCGCAAGCAGTGCCAAACACAGTGCCCAATGACCGTCAGATACCTGCAAATAAAAGTCATAATAAAACGCCATCGCAAACATCACAGGTAAAAACAGCCAGATCCATCGGTCCGATACCGGAAGCACTTCTCCCTGCAGCCGCGGTTTTCTGACCACCCGCCAGAGACGTTCTACCAACACAATCATTCCTGCGCCAACCAGCAAAGAGGGAAGGAGATGCAACCAGGCCACACCGCAGTGCCTATGAAGCACCACGGCAGCAAGGAGAAACACCGACCCAAAAAGTCTTCCCGCCCCCACCAAAGCGTATAGGTTTGACAGCGACAATCCATCGTCAAACTCAGGAAGGTCCTCTTGATATCTGAGGTGAAACCATTGATTTAGAAAATTACTCTCTTGATTCATAGAAATTCTCTTTTCTTTCTGCAGCCAATTGCTTTTCTTCTTAATTTTATCAACAGTATAGAACATATTCTATACCAAGACAACTGAAAAAAGTCGGAAAACGTCGTTTTACAGTATTTTTGACCCTATTATTACAAAATAACAGCGGCCCCCACATAAGAGAGCCGCTGTGTTCTGCAATTATGGTAGCAACGCAAAGGCATGCAGTGTTTCTCGCAAAGCCTTTCTTGGCTTCGGGTCCATGGTCCATAGGGGACGGCGGAGACAGCCGCTGTCCAGACCAAGCTCTTCCATGGCCGCCTTGATGGGGATGGGGTTGACTTGAGCAAAGAGTGCTTTCATTAACGGAAGATACGCCATCTGCAATTCTTTAGCTTGCTCTGCTTCTCCCCTAAAATAACTGTGCGTCAGCTCTGCCATCGGAGCAGGGAGCAGATTGGACGTAACGGAGATCAATCCTTTGGCCCCCAAGGCAAGCATCGGCAAGGTTTGGTCATCGTTGCCAGACCAGACATTCAGTTCATCACCGCAATAGGCAATGGTCTCGGCCAACAAAGAGAAGTCTCCCGACGCCTCTTTGGTCCCGTTGATTCTAGGATGCTGACTGAGAATACGATAGGTCTCTGCCGTAAAAGATAGGCCGGTGCGAGATGGGACATTGTAAAGGATCACCGGCAGCTCAGTCCTATCTGCCAAATATTCATAATGGTGAATCAAACCTGTCTGCGTTGTCTTATTGTAATATGGTGTCACCAGCAGCAGCGCATCTGCTCCGGACTCCTCCGCATGTTGGCAAAGATAGAGGGAAGCTACCGTGTCGTTGCTGCCGGAGCCGGCCAGGACCTTGCAACGTCCCGCCACATAATCTACGCAGTGATCCACCAATTTGACGTGCTCCTCTGCTGAGAGAGCAGCACTTTCTCCCGTTGTCCCACAAACGCATAAGGCGTCGATCCCAGCTTCCAGCTGGCGGTCGATCTGTTTGGCAAAAGCCGTGTAGTCGATGGCACCAGTGGATCGAAAGGGGGTAATAAGAGCGGTACAAGTACCAGTAAAAACAGGGGGTTTCATAAAACGCTCCTTTCCTAAATGGGCAAAAAATAACCCGGACCGACCTCTGTTTCTTTCGTAAGCAGAAAATCGATCCGGGCTATCCGGTCATATCAAATCACAACAAGCGCTGTGTATCGCTCAGCGAGGCTGGATATAGCCTTCTGCGCACAGCAACTCTGCCAGCAGCACACCGCCACCGGCGGCACCACGCAGCGTATTGTGGGACAGGCCCACAAATTTATAGTCATACTGGGTATCGGGACGCAGACGGCCCAACGTCACGGCCATGCCACCCTCCAGATCCCGGTCCAGCTTGGCCTGGGGACGGTCTGGCTCCTCGAAGTAGTGCAGGAACTGCTTGGGGGCGCTGGGCAACTCCAGCTCCTGGGCACGGCCCTTGAAGTTCTTCCAGGCTTCCTTGATTTCCTCCTCCGAGGGCTTGTTGGTAAAGGAAACAAAAACTGCGGCGGTGTGGCCATCAGACACAGGAACACGCAGGCACTGGGCTGTAATAGAAGGGGAGGAGGCTGTCACGATCTGGCCATTCTCCACAGTACCCCATACCTTGAGCGGCTCCTTCTCAGACTTTTCTTCCTCGCCGCCGATGTAGGGGATCACATTGTCGATCATCTCCGGCCAAGTCTCAAAGGTCTTACCAGCACCGGAGATCGCTTGGTAGGTGCAGACCAGTACCCTTTCCAACCCAAAGGCACGCAGAGGATGCAAGGCAGGGGCATAGGACTGGATTGAACAGTTGGACTTCACGGCGATGAAGCCGCGCTTGGTGCCAAGGCGGGTTTTCTGGGCTTCCAGGACCTTCAAATGCTCCGGGTTCACCTCGGGGATGACCATGGGCACGTCAGGCGTCCAGCGGTGGGCGCTGTTGTTGGAGATGACAGGGCATTCCAACTTGGCATAAGACTCTTCCAACGCACGGATGTCTTCTTTCTTCATGTCCACTGCGCAGAAGATAAAATCAACGGAAGCCGCGATTTTTTCCTTATCCGCTTCCGCGTCCAGAACCACCAGAGATTTGGCTTCCTCCGGCATGGGGGTCTTCATGGCCCAGCGCTTGCCAGCAGCTTCCTCATAGGTCTTGCCGGCAGACCGGGCACTGGCAGCCACCACGGACAGCTGGAACCAAGGGTGATTTTCCAACAGGGTCACAAAACGCTGGCCCACCATTCCGGTGGCACCCACCACACCCACAGTATACTTTTTCATGCGAAGGACCTCCCTAGATTGTTCAAATTGCCTGAAAACGGCCCTTCTTACCAGAGGATGAAAAATCAGCAGTTGAAAAGCCGGTGGCATTTGTACTATAATAAGTTATATTGTGTCTTTTCCGGTCTTTATGTATCTCAGAAAAGGACAGATGTTCATTGAGTAAGGATAGCACAGTTTGTTTTCCCTGTCAACGGGAAAAGTCCTTCCAGAGAAAAAAGGAGGATGCCATGAAGCGACTTGGAGGGCGGATCGCCCTTTGTGCCCTGCTGCTGACTGTCGCGCTGGTTGGGTCCGGTTTGGCCGCCAGCGATACGCAAACCGTAAAGGTAGGGCTAGCTTACAGCAGCGGAGCATTGGCCTCGGCCAACTTAGAAAACAGCGTAGGAAACGGGTATCAGTTTGGTTATTATGATGGAGCTGGAACATTCATCTCTCTGGGCAGCACCGACACCACCCAGATCTCTATGCTGAAAACGCAGAACCTTTATCTAGCCAAAGACGGAACGTATACGACCGTTTCCTCTGGCAGCGCAGGGACCATCGGTTGTTACCACCTCCAACTGCCAGGAACCTATTCCTCTTTTTCTGCTGCGCAGCGCAAAGCAGACACAGTGACCGGAGGGTTTCCAGCCTGGGTCTCCGGTACATACTATGTCCGCACCGGCGCGTATGCTACCGAAGCGGCTGCGAAAACAGCGCAAAGCAGCCTGGGTATCAATGGAACTGCCATCGTTGGAACGACCTCTTCCGGAATCTCTGTGACCCAGACGAAAACAACCAAAATCTTATTCCAGTATGATAATGCTGGAGGTGCTGTTTTTTCTGTCAAGCCAGGAACCAGCGGAGAGACGAGCACCAAAACTTGGTTTAAGGGAAACAAGTATGCTGGGAGCTTTTTGTATGAGCGCATCGGCGGTGGAAACCTAACGGTGGTCAACTATGTCACCATGGACGACTATCTCAAGGGCATCATCCCCTATGAGATGAGTTCCTCCTGGCCTGCAGAGGCTTTAAAAGCCCAGGCCGTGTGTGCTCGGAGTTATGTACTGTCCAGCACGGGTAGTAAACATGCGTCCAATCATTTCGACCTCTGCAATACCACCTGCTGCCAGGCCTATCGCGGCTGTGGACGAGCCACCAATTTTACGGACGCACAAGTGGACGCTACCTCCGGCATCTGTGCGTGGTACAACGGAAAGATCGCCCAAACCTTTTACTATGCCTCTAATGGTGGTGCAACAGAAGATTGTGCCAATGTCTGGTTTGCTGACTTACCCTATTTGAAAGGCAAGCCAGACCCCTATGAAGCCGACATTGCCAGCACGGTCAGCGGGTACTACTGGACTAAAACCTATACTGCCAGCGAACTGACCACGTTGCTGAAAAACAAAGGTGTCTCCTGCGGAACAATCGTGAATCTGTCTGTCACACAATTTACGCCATCAGGAAATGTAAGGGAAATTACCTTTACAGACAATGCTGGTAAGACGTATGTCTATTCCAAGGAAAAAGTGCGGACGATCTTAGGTTTAAAATCTTTCCATTTTACGATCTCAGGCGGCGCTGGCGGCAACACAGGCACCAGATACTATGTCGATGGGAATAGTACATTATCCAATTTAAATGGTGTATGGGCTATCGGCAAAGGCAGCAGCAAAGAGCAGATGTCTGGCAGTGGGCAGACTGTAATCACCTCCAGTGGAACTGAAACGTTGACTGGAAATACCCAAGGGACTGCCGTTCCTGCCGGTTCCTTTGTAATCTCTGGGGCCGGAAACGGCCACAACGTAGGAATGAGCCAATGGGGCGCTTATGCCATGGCCAAACGTGGCTATACCTATGACCAAATTTTAAAATTCTATTATACGGGGATTGATTTGTATTAAAACGCATGATTTTTATTATGACCTACCACAGGAGCTCATCGCCCAAACACCCCTGCAAAAACGGGACACTTCTCGTCTGCTCACCCTAAATAAGGTAACAGGAGAGACTGGGCACTACCATTTCTATGACCTTCCTAAATTTCTTAAGCCGGGGGACTGTCTGGTTTTGAACGACTCTCGTGTTCTGCCCGCTCGGCTGATCGGACACCGTGTCCCAACGGGCGGTGTCTGTGAGGTCGTTCTGCTCATTGACCGGGGAGAGAACACCTGGGAGTGTTTGGTCCGTCCCGGTAAAAAGCTGCGGGAAGGGGCAAAACTTTCCTTTGGCGAAGGGAAATTGACGGCAGAAGTCACCAAAGTCTTAGAAGGAGGCAACCGGCTCATTCAGTTTCATTATGAAGGCATTTTCCTGGAAATTTTGGAACACTTGGGTAAGATGCCGCTGCCGCCTTATATCAAAGAGGAATTGCAAGACTCAGAACGCTATCAGACGGTCTATTCAAAAGAGATCGGCTCTGCCGCTGCGCCCACCGCAGGTCTGCATTTTACCAAAGAGCTGCTGGAAGAAATTCAGGCTATGGGCGTGCAGATCTGCTATGTAACACTGCACGTTGGTCTAGGGACTTTCCGTCCAGTCAAGACAGAAGACATCACAGATCACACCATGCACAGCGAATACTGCATGATCTCCCAAGAAACGGCGGATACCATCAACCAGACCAAAGCCAAGGGCGGCAGGGTCATCTGCGTTGGAACAACCTCCTGCCGTACAATCGAAAGCTGGGCAGGGGAGGACGGCACGTTGAAAGAGTCTGCCGGCTGGACCAGCATTTTCATCTACCCTGGCTATCGCTTCAAGGTATTAGATGGTCTTGTCACAAACTTCCACCTTCCAGAGTCTACGCTCATTATGCTCGTCTCTGCACTGGCCGGGCGAAAGCATGTGCTGGCGGCCTATGAGGAAGCTGTGCGGGAGAAGTATCGGTTCTTCTCCTTTGGGGATGCGATGTTTATTTACGAATAAGGAGGACGGACTGTGTTTACACTGCTGAAAACAGAGGGCAAGGCCCGGCGAGGAGAGCTGACATGTGCCCATGGCACCGCCCAGACCCCGGCTTTTATGAACGTCGGCACCCAGGGCGCCATTAAAGGTGCTGTATCTGCCCACGACCTAAAGGAGATCGGCTGTCAGATCGAGCTCTCCAATACCTATCATCTTCATCTGCGGCCAGGCGACAAACTCATCAAGGAAATGGGCGGCCTGCATCGGTTCATGCGTTGGGATGGCCCAATTTTGACTGACAGCGGGGGATTTCAAGTCTTTTCACTGGCCAGTATGCGGAAAATCAAGGAGGAGGGCGTGACCTTCGCCTCCCATATTGATGGGCGACGCATCTTCATGGGGCCTGAGGAGAGTATGCAGATCCAGTCGAATCTCGGTTCTGACATTGCCATGGCTTTCGACGAGTGCGTGGAAAATCCTGCACCATATGACTATGTAAAGCAATCCTGTGAGCGTACCCTGCGCTGGTTACAGCGCTGTAAAGTAGAGCACGACCGACTAAACACTCTTCCGGACACGGTCAATCCCCAGCAGCAACTCTTTGGGATCAACCAGGGTGGTATCGTCCCAGATCTACGGGTATGGCACATGAAGGAGATCGCTAAGCTGGACTGTGACGGCTATGCCATCGGTGGCCTGGCAGTAGGGGAGCCAGCAGAAACGATGTATGAGATCATCGACGCCGTAGAGCCATACATGCCCACGGATAAGCCACGCTACCTCATGGGGGTCGGAACACCGGTCAATATTCTGGAAGCCGTTGCACGAGGCGTAGATATGTTCGACTGTGTCCTGCCCGCCCGAAACGCCCGCCACGGGAAGCTCTACACCTGGCAGGGGGCGATGAACATCAAGAACGAGAAGTATAAAAACGACGACCGTCCCATTGATCCTGCGTGTGATTGCCCGGCCTGCCGCTCCTTCTCTCGTGCCTACCTACGCCATCTGTTCGCGGCAGGGGAAATGCTGGGCATGCGTCTGGCCGTGATACATAATCTGCACTTCTATAACGAACTGATGGTGAAAATTCGCCAGGCATTGGAGGAAGGGCGATTTACAGAGTTTTATCACGAGTATAAGGAGCGCCTTGGAGCAAAAATTTAAGTTCTGAAATGCTCTGTTCAGCTTTTGAAAAAAGGGCTTGTCAAATCACAAAATTTCTTTTATAATAAAGAGAAAATTCATTTTGCAGCGGAGGGAATACACCTTGAAAATGGAAATTCTGATTATCGTCCTGATCGTGTTCTACATCGCCATTTTCTACTTCCTGAAAATGCGCCCTGAGAAGCAGCGCAAAAAGGAACAGGAAGAGATGAAGCGGTCCCTGAACCCCGGCGATCCCGTTACCATGATCGACGGTATCGTTGGTAACGTCTGTGCCGTGAAGGAAAAGACCATCGTCATCGAGACTGGCGCCGACCGTGTTCGCCTGGAATATGCTACCTGGGCCATCATGAATAAGGGCGCAGCGGTGGATCAGGCCGCCAACTGAATCCTGTCATAGAGAGATCCCTCTCCGCATAGAATCCAGAAGATTCTTTACGGGGAGGGATTTTCCTATGGCAAAGAATGGGGAAGCCGCCGCAAAACCTGCGGCGGGACAGGGGGCGGGCCTTGCCTTGGCCATCTTATTGGGCGGAGGCCTTGGGGTCTTGCTCCTGTTGTTGCTGACCCTGCTCATTTCTGTGCTGGTCTGGAGCGGCTCTGTACCGGTAGTCACGGCTGGGATCCTGCTCACCATCGCTGCGGGGCTGTGTGCTCTGGTCGGCGGGCGGGTCGCTGTGAAAAAGGGGAGTGGCGGTTCCTTTCTGCTAGGCTGCGGGGCCGGGGCGCTGATCTGCTTGGTGCTGCTCCTAGTCTGCCTTGCCACGTCTGGGATGGATGGTTTTCATGAACAGTTTATTGGCATCCTGCTCATGACGCTGGCTGGGGGCTGTCTAGCCGGGTTGTTAGGAAAGCCTAAGAAACGAAAAAAGAAAAAGGCATGAGCAAGGTAGTTCATCACGCCCATCACAAAATCGCTGACAAACCAAAACAAGAAAACCGGAAAAAGGGACGAGACGCAGCACTATTGATCCTTGTCGCAGCATTTTTGACTGGAGCCGCTGTCGGATGTATTTTAGCTGGAAAATTAGCACCTAGCAATTTAGGAAATCTTCTTCAGCAAGCATTGAGCTCTCAAACACGTCCTGCACTCTGGCGAGAACTCTGGGCCGTCTTTCGATGGCCAATGGCAGCACTGATCCTAGGCTGTTTACCGATGGCATGGTTGACGCTGCCAGGGGTGTTTTTTCTGCGGGGCATGTTTTTGGGGTATGTTGTGCAAATAGTTGCTAGAGGCGTTGCGTCCCATGGATTCTTATGGGCCGGTGTTTTGTTTGGGCCAACTTGTCTGTTGGCCGTCCCTATATTTTTTGTGATCGGCTACCTTGGATTGCTGAGAGCCGCCGCGCAAACACCTGGACGCGCCCAGTTGCTCTTAGGCAGCGCAGTTTGCTGCGGGCCGCTGGCGCTGTGCATTTTTTTGGACCGGACTGTTGTGCTGAACCTGTTGGATATTTTACTGGCATCATTGGTGTCGGCATAACACTTGCAATTGAATCATTCTTGCGGTATAATAAAGCCAATTTCAGTTCGTATGCTCCCAGGGGGGAGCATACGTTTTACCAACGCCAACTTCGCATAATGTAGATTTTGCGAAGTTGGTGCACCTAAGAAAGGATACTTCTCTCAAATGGCTGATTACTGGAAAGAATCTCCTCCCATTTTACGGGAATTTCTCAATTACCACGAATCCATTCTCTCACACTCTGCGCAGACTGTGGATGAATACTTTTTAGACCTGCGCGGCTTCTTCCGTTACCTAAAGATGACACGCAATCCAGATCTTGCTGATGTTCCGTTTCAGGAAATCTCGATTTTAGATGTGGACTTGGAATTTGTTTCAAAAACCCAGCTGTCTGAGATTTACGGGTTTCTGACGTTTCTTACTGGCGGCGGTGCGTTTGGCAAGGCCGAATCCACGACCCGTGCTAGAAAATGCGCTTCCATCCGTTCATTTTACAATTATCTCTGCGTCCATGCTCGCGTGATGACGGCCGACCCTACCCAGGCGCTGAATAACCCCAAGATGCGGAAATCCCTGCCGCGCTATCTCTCGCTGACAGAGAGTCTTCAGCTGTTGGAGGCCGTCTCCGGCCCCAATGAATTGCGGGATTATTGTATCTTGACGATCTTCCTAAACTGCGGTCTGCGGGTCGGCGAACTGGTTGGGCTGAATGTTCAGGATGTCCGAGATGATACGATTCGAGTGTTAGGCAAAGGCAATAAAGAGCGTCAGCTCTATTTGAACGAAGCCTGTCTAGGTGCGTTAGAGGCTTATATGGCTGTTCGGCCCGACCCAAAAGATGACCCTCGACACAAAGATGCCCTCTTCGTCTCCAGAAATAAAACGCGGCTCACAACGCGGGCCGTGGAAAACATCGTCCACAAAGCCGTGCTGCAAGCCGGACTAGACCCCAAATATTCCCCCCATAAGCTCCGTCATACCGCCGCCACACTGATGCTGGATCATGGCGTTGATATTCGGACCTTACAAGATGTACTGGGGCACGAAAATCTTGGTACCACACAGATCTATACCCACATCTCTGACGCCAACCGAAAGCAGGCTATCGACGCCAATCCGCTGGCCCATGTGAAGAAAAGAACCGACTGAGATCACTCCAAAATGTGATCCAAACCTTGGGCAAAGATCGTGCGGACATGGTCATCGCCTAGGGCGTAGTAGACCATCTTCCCCTCCCGACGGGCTTTGACTAGGCGGGCCTGTTTTAAGATGCGCAGCTGGTGGGAAATGGCGGACATAGTCATGCCAAGTTGTTGGGCAATGTCCCCCACACCTTTTTCATTTTCAAACAGTGCATATAAAATTTTGATACGGGTGCTGTCCCCAAAAATTTTATACAGCTCAGCCAAATCACTGAGCATTTCCTCAGTCGGTACGATATGTTTCTGTTCGCTGTGGTCATGGTCGTGCATAGCTCCATCCCCTTTACACTTGAATAATTGCTCAATTATAGATAGTATATACCCTTACGCCAAAAAGTCAAGAAAAACAACATCCCTCGGCCGCTTTTTTCTGTGGTCCTGAGGGATGTTGCTACTTGTTTTACACACTTATTCGTCTGTTTCCTGGCTGAGCTTTGTTTGTAGCTCTTCCAGAGTCAGGATGGGAATACCCAGCGTCTCAGCTTTGGTTTGCTTGCTTCCTGCGTCCTCTCCGGCCAGCAGGAATGTAGTCTTTTTGGAGACACTACCTGTCACCTTTCCGCCGTTTGCCTGGATGAGTTGGGCGGCCTCTTCCCTGCTCATATCCGGCAGCGTGCCGGTGATAACCACCGTCTGGCCGGACAGGGGCAGGCCCTCTTTGGAAGCTGTGACAATCTCTTGCTCCATATTCACACCGGCTGCTTTGAGTTTTTGCACCACCTGCTGGTTATGGGTCTGACGGAAATATTCATAGACACAATGAGCAGAAATAGGGCCAATGTCATTGACCGCCACCATATCCTCTTCGCTGGCAGTAGCCAGGGAGTCAAAGGTCCCGAAATGATTCATTAACGCCTGTGCTGCAGATTTTCCGACGTTTGAGATGCCAAGACCCGTCAGCAAACGGTCCGGTGTATTTTTCTTTGCTTTCTCAATGGCAGCTAAGAGTTTGTCCGTGTTTTTCTCCTTGCCAATGATCCCCTGCTCGATCAGCGCCTCTCGATGCTGAGACAGAGTAAAAATATCTGCTACATCGGTCAAATATCCTTTTTCAATCAGATCGTGAACATAAACCGCCCCAAATCCCTTGATATCCATGGCACTGCGCCCCACAAAATGGTCGATGAGGCGCTCTAACTGGGCAGGACAATTCAGATTGACACATTTTATATCCGCCGTATCCTCAACCCGCACAGCAGGCGAACCACAGACAGGGCATACCATGGGGATTTGAAATACTGGCTCCCCTGCCGGCTGCTTCTCCGGAACCACCCCAACGCATTTTGGAATGACTTCACCGGACTTTTCAATGAGCAGTGTAGAACCGTTACGAATGTCCAAGTTCGTGATGAAATCCTGATTATGAAGGGTACAGCGGGACACCGTCGTGCCGCAGAGACGGACCGGTTCAAAAATCGCCGTAGGGGTGATCTTTCCCGTCCGGCCAACGGAAAGCTCGATCTGTAAGAGCTTCGTCTCTTTGCGCTCCGGGGGATATTTGTAGGCCACCTGGTACCCGGCATTTTTAGCGGTATCTTTCAGCTGTGCTCGCCGTGCCAGTTCATTGACTTTGATGACAGCCCCGTCGATGTCATAGGGCAAGGTGCCGCGCATCTCTCCAATCGCTTCAATAGCCTTCCAGATATCCTCTTTGGTCTTGCAGAGATACCAGTGGGCAATGACAGTCACGCCACAGTTCTCCAAATAGCGATACGCTTCCTCGTGGGTTTCTAAGGTTTTGCCGCGTATATCTTGAACATTAAACACAAAAAAGGAGAGCTTGCGTTCCTTTGTCACAGAAGCGTCCAGCTGGCGCAGTGTACCCGCCGCGCAGTTGCGTGGGTTAGCAAAGGTCTTTTTCCCCAGCAATTCCTGGCGTTCATTGACAGCATCAAAGGCCGCATTTGTCATATAGACTTCGCCGCGCAGTTCCAGATATTCAATGGGGTGCTTGAGTTTAACTGCAACATCATCAATGACTTTTGCGTTGGCCGTCACATCCTCCCCGAAATTCCGGCCATCCCCACGGGTAATGGCCGTGACAAGCTTGCCATTTTCATAGCGCAATGCCATGGAAAGACCGTCGATCTTCGTCTCCACCAGGAAGGTGATCTCCTCCCCCAGCTTCTCCCGGCAATCGTCGACAAAGTGGTCTACCTCTTCCTTAGTAAAGAGATCCTGCATAGACAGCATGGGCACCCGATGGGCCACTAGGACCCCAGCAGTGCGCTTAGCGCTCCCCCCCACTTTCTGCGTGGGGGAATCTGGCGTGATCAGCTCCGGGTGCTCCGCTTCGATCGCCTTGAGTTCCCGCATAAGGGCGTCGTATTCCTGGTCTGAAATGGTGGGAGCGTCCTGGTTGTAGTAGAGATCGCTGTGGTGATTGAGCAGGGTTCGTAGCTCTTCTGCCCGTTTGGATGGCTCCATGGTCCTTCTCCCCTTCCAAAAATCAATGTCTTACCGCAGCAGCTCCTCCGCCGCCAGCAAGATACCTAGCTTACCGGACTCATAGGTCAAGCCGCCCTGCATATAGACCGTGTAAGGTGGCCGCATGGGCGCGTCAGCAGATAACTCGATGGAGGCACCCTGAATAAAGGCTCCCGCTGCCATGATGACCGGGCAATCATACCCCGGCATATCCCAGGGAACAGGGGTCACGTAGGAATCCACTGGGGCCCCGGACTGGATACCTTTGCAGAACCGTTCTACGGCTTCTGGCTTTTCCAAGTGGATCATCTGAATAATATCGTGACGAATGTCCTGAGAGGCCGGGTCTGCCCGATAGCCCATCAGCTCCATAACCTTTGCCGCAAACACAGCCGTTTTCGTCGCCTGAGCAACGGTATGGGGAGCCAGGAACAAGCCCTGATACAGTGCCCGATTATTTCCTAGGGAAGCACCGCACTCCCGGCCGATGCCGGGGACGGTCATTCGCATAGCCGCACTCTCCACCAGGTCTTTCCGACCGGCGATATAGCCGCCCATCAGAGCCAAACCACCGCCAGGATTTTTGATGAGAGAACCCATGATAAGGTCTGCACCAACCTGTGGCGGCTCGATTTTCTCCACGAACTCCCCATAGCAGTTATCGACCAGGATATAGACAGTGGGATTCACCGAACGAATGGCTCGGATGATCTCGTCGATGGCCTTCACGGAGAGGGAGGCCCTCGTCGCATATCCACGGGAGCGCTGGATGAGGACTGCCTTCACATGCGCCTCCTGCACCGCCTGCACAATGCCGGGCAAGTCGGGGGTATCCTCCGGAGTCAGGTCTACCTGACGATAGGTTACACCAAATTCTTTGAGAGAGCCATTCCCGTCCCCTGTAATACCAATGACACCCTGCAATGTATCATAGGGTGCGCCGATGGCAGAAACCAGCACATCTCCGGGACGCAGTACGCCGTATAAGGCGCAGGAAATCGCATGGGTGCCATTGACAAAATTGATGCGGACCATAGCGTCCTCTGTTCCAAAAATATCGGCGTAAATTTCTCCGAGCGCTTCCCGCCCGATGTCATCGTAGCCATAGCCTGTGGTCCCCTGAAAATAAGCTTCTGCGACCTTATGATTTTGGAAGGCTGAGAGGACTTTTTGGGTGTTATACTCCGCGATCTCGTCGATGCGGGCAAACTGTTCGGTCAGGGCTGCCTGAGCTTGCGCACCAATGGCGCGAACTCTCTCGCTGATCTGTAAAGGCATATCACATTACATCCTTTGTAATTTCTAGTTTTTTCTCTGCAAAAGCCGTCATCAGGCGGACAGCGGAGGATACATCTTCCAGAGAGACCATCTCCACTGGAGAATGAATATAGCGGCACGGGATCGAAATCCCACCTGTCTGGACACCTCCCCGGCTGACGTGAATCGCTCCGGCGTCCGTTCCCCCGGCTATGAGCACATCTTTCTGACAAGGAATTTTACTTGACAGGCCTAGTTCTTCCAGTATTTTTACTATATTCGGGTGACAGATCACAGAGCTGTCCATGATCTTAATGGCAGCACCACCACCCAAAACCGTACTGCCGCGGTGGGTATCATCCAACTCTTCTGCCGCGGTCACGTCCACCGCAATGCCATAGTCTGGATCGATGCCGTAGGCAGCGGGTTTGCTCCCGCGCAAGCCCAACTCTTCCTGAACAGTAAAAACAAAATAGAGGTCATTGGTATACTCCCGGATGTGGCTCATGGCATCCAGCATGACCGCGCAGGAGATGCGATTGTCCAGATACGGAGAAACCAAACGGGACTCCGTGGTAAAGGCAGGCATCTTAGAAACGGCTGTGTCGCCAATTTGGATGAGTCGTCTGGCATGGGCCTCATTTTTCGCCCCGATGTCTAAGTAGAGATCGTTCAGCGTCATATCTTTGACCGAAACATTCCGACGCAAAGAAACCACGCCGGACACACCATTCTTAAAGCGGAAGGGCGTATGCAGAATACTCTCCGGACGGATGCCGCCCAACTTACCAAAGGAGAGATAGCCTTTCTCATCGATATGAGTCACAATCAGTCCAATAGAATCCATGTGGGCAGCGAACATTACTTTAGGGCCGTTCCCCTTTTTGTGGACGATCAGATTTCCCAGAGTATCTACCCAACACTCATCGGCGTAGGGCTCAGCTAGCCGCTTTAACGTAGCAGCGATTTGACGCTCGTCCCCGGAGGGTCCGTGGCAGGCGTTCAGCATTTCGATCACAGACAGATAATCCATGTCGGTCACTCCTTCCTTCAGGCCATGGTGGCCACGGCCTGCAAGAAGCGGCGGGCTAAGGCCAGCATATGATTACAATCTTCTAAGGACGCCACGCTGGAGGGTGTGTGCAGGTAGCGCACGGCGGCCGCAATGCCGGCCACGCGCACACCGGCCTTGCTCCGCTGGATGGCAGAGGCATCCGTGCCGCCGGAGAGATACTCTTTGGTTTGCCAGGGAATTCTCCCCTGCTCGGCCAGGGAACGTAGCAGCTCAAAAAATTCCCGGTCGTAGACCGTCCCACCGTCCATATAGGGCACAACCGGTCCTTTACCAGTGGCACACACTCGTTTGTGGGGTGGCATATCAGGTAAGTCGGCGGCCGTCGTTCCCTCCAGGACCAGGGCAATGTCCGGCGTCACAGAGAACGCGGCACCAAAGGCCCCGCGGGTGCCTACTTCTTCTTGCACGGTAAAGACAAAGGTGCAGTCCATGGGCAGGGGTTCCTGTAATAGCTCCGCCATGACAGCGCAGCCAATTCGATCGTCAATGGCCTTAGCCTTTAAGAATCCATGGCCAAACTCCAAAATGTCGGTATCAAACACCACCAAGTCGCCCCGGGAGACTAAGTCTTCCGCCG
>OGDF01001312.1_pt1 | contig 37146 bp, 25 predicted proteins | sample 1570141 | NCBI WGS metagenome assembly OGDF01 (sample SAMEA4370581, study PRJEB24528) | human gut metagenome
CTGGCACACCCTGCCCATTTTTGCTTTTCGCACCGGTTTTTAGAGGTTCCCTAATATTATCCGACCCCTGAAACTGCAATTTACTGCAAACTTAAGGTTTCAGGGTTTCGCCTTTTTTTCTTGACAATTATTGTTGCATGTGATATACTAAAAACAAGGAATTTTATTCCTACATTGAAATATGGAGGTTTTGTATGAAGAGTATTTCTAAAAAAGTCCTCGGGCTTCTGATATGCAGCAGCGTTATTCTGTCGAGCCTTTCGATTGGCGCTTATGCGGAGAGCTCTGATGCAGGCACAGCAAACTATGAGGTCGCATATTCCGGCATGGTAGACCTGAACACTGACTTCGGCGGCAGCTCGCTGTCAGCGTCTGCATATTCCGGAACGTATTACGACCAGCTTTCTACTGACGAGCAGGAGATGTACAACAAGATCTGGGAACTGTTCAAGGACGGCGACGCCAAAAAGGACGATACCAGTGAGAGTATTACATATGATCTGGGTATCACCAAAACAGTTAATGTTGATGTTTCAAATTATAAGGCCGATATCAAATTCAAGCTCGGCGGCTTAACGTCGACAGCAATGAAGGCTTATTCCGCCCTTATTTATGATCGTCCGGAGCTTACATGGCTGGACGGCAGAGAGCAGATCGGTCTGACCTGCAAATACATCGCACCGACCGGAACAGGAGTCGCTTCCGTTGACCTCCAGCTTGTTCTGGCGCTTTCTCCCAGCGTTGTATCCGGGGTCACGCCTGCCGAGATGAACGGTCTTATCAGCACCGCAAAGAGCGCGATCACATCTTCCCGCAAGAGCAGTTCGGACTACGACACTCTGGAGGCTATCCACGATTACCTCTGCAATCTGATCGCATATAATCATGAGGCGGTCAAGAGCGATACAAAATACACTTCGCGGCAGACCTTTGCTTACCAGACCGCATACAGCGCATTCGCCAAGTGCAACGGCGATTCTGTTATAAACACGGTCTGCGCCGGATATGCAAAGTCGTTCAAGATCCTTTGCGGCGAGTTTGGTATCAACTGCGCCATCATCTCCGGAAACGGAGTATCTGATTCCGGAAGTGAAAATCACGCATGGAATGCAGTAGAGCTTGACGGCAAGTGGTACGCGGTAGACTGCACTTGGGATGATCAGACCGAACCTGAAACAGCTAAAAAGATATTTAAGGACTTCTTCCTTGTCGGTTCTGAAACCGTTCCCGTAAATTTTTATAAGAAGAATTTCGGATATACTCATGTGAATGACGCCGATTTTGCTTATCCCGAGCTGAACCCGACTGCATACGTAAATCCCGCCGAGGTCACCCCCGGCGTTCCGGCAGGATTAAATGCGGCTGCGGACGACATGGAGGTAACGCTCACATGGAACGCCGCCGAGAACGCTGAAAGCTACAACGTATACGTTGACGGCGTACTTAAGGAATCCGGCATAACCGACACCACATACAGTGTATTAAATCTTGAAAACGGCACGGAGTACAGCTTCGCGGTTTCCGCAGTTTCCTCTACCAATACCGAGAGCGCAAAGTCCGACGAAGTCAAGGCAACGCCGCATTCGTCATATATCCCCCCAGTAGTTCCCGAGGCGCCGACAGGATTAAAGGCTGAGGCTAGGGACGGCGAGGTCGTTCTTACATGGAACAGCACCGAAAAAGCGACATCCTACAACGTATACGTTGACGGCGTACTTAAGGAATCCGGCATAACCGACACCACATACACCGTGACCGGGCTGACTAACGACACGGAGTACGGCTTCGCGGTTTCCGCCGTTTCCTCGACGGACAACGAGGGCGACAAGTCCGATGTAGTCACAGCAACTCCGGTGAAGCCCGCAGCTCCCGAGGTTACTCCGGACGCTCCCGCAGGCTTAAAGGCAGCGGCAGGCGACGGTCAGGTAGAGCTGACATGGGATAAGGTCGAGAACGCAAAGTCCTACACCGTATACCAGGACGGCACGGCGATAAAGACCGGGCTTACTGACACAAAGTTCACCGTGACCGGGCTTACCAACGGCACTAAGTACACATTCACCGTCACCGCGACCGCGGATAAGGAGAGCGCGAAGTCCGCAGAAGCAACAGCAACTCCGGTGAAGCCCGCAGCTCCCGAGGTTACTCCGGACGCTCCCACAGGCTTAAAGGCAGCGGCTGGGGACGGTCAGGTCGAGCTGACATGGGATAAGGTCGAGAACGCGAAGTCCTACACCGTATACCAGAACGGCAAGGAGATAAAGTCTGGGCTTACCGACACAAAGTTCACCGTGACCGGGCTTACCAACGGCACGAAGTACACATTCACCGTGACCGCGACCGCCGATAAGGAGAGCGCGAAGTCCGCAGAAGCAACAGCAACTCCGGTGAAGCCCGCAGCTCCCGAGGTTACTCCGGACGCTCCGACAGGCTTAAAGGCGACAGTGGGTGACGGAAAGGTCGAGCTGACATGGGATAAGGTCGAGAACGCAAAGTCCTACACCGTATATCAGGACGGCAAGGCGATAAAGACCGGGCTTACCGACACAAAGTTCACCGTAACGGGACTTACGAACGGCACGAAGTACAGCTTCACCGTGACCGCGACCGCCGATAAGGAGAGCGCGAAGTCCGCAGCGGTAGAGGTCACTCCCGCAAAGCCTACAGTAACGCTCCCCGCGCCGCGCGGCTTAAAGGCAAAGGCAGGCGACGAGGAAGTAACGCTCACATGGGACAAGGTGGACGGCGCCACAAGCTACAGCGTATACATGGACGGCAGACTTGTGAAGTCCGGCATAACCGACACCGAGTATACCGTGACCGGGCTCAAGAACAATGAGAGATACAAATTCGCAGTCAGCGGCGACGCTACAAACGCAAACAGCACGCGCAGCTCAACAGTTTCCGCAAGGCCGTATCACGCTCACACCTGGTCCGACGACTACAAGTACAATTCAACGAACCACTGGAAGTACTGCGTGATGTGCGATGAAGCCGGCACAAAGGCTGCCCACAGATTCTCCAGCTGGAAAACTGTCTACGAAGCAACAAAGGATTCGGCAGGTCTGAAGAAACGCACCTGCTCTGTATGCGGATATGACCAGGAAGAGAAGATACCTGCGACTTCCGGCGGTTCTTCCGGTGGTTCTTCCGGAGGTTCTTCCGGAGGCTCTTCCAGCAGACCGTCCGGCGGCAGCTCATCGAGCAAGCCTTCCACGACTACTGAGATACTGCCCTCCATCGGCGGCGTTGACAAGTCCTGGGACAATGTTGCGGCCGATATCAAGTCTGCTCCGGCAGGCAAGGATATCGTCATCAATGCCAAGGGCTCCGCGAAGCTCCCGGCGAACGTGGTAGCTGCGATAAAGTCGAGCGGCGCAAAGGTCGAGCTGGTCGTTGACAGTGTTAAGACCTGGATAATCGACGGCTCTGCGCTTAACACCACTGCCGCGATAGACCTTACATCTGCTGCCGGGTCGGCTGATACTTCCGCGCTGAGAGGCGCTGTCGGCGCTAAGCTGAAGACCTCTGCGGCTAACCCCGGAGCGGCGCTCAGACTGACGCTCAAGTACGAGTATGCCGGTCAGTTCGCTAACCTTTACAGGGTAGAAAACGGCAAGAATGTTTTCGTGGGCTGCGTGAAGGTGGATTCATTCGGTGCGGCGGTAATTCCCGGCATCACCTCCGCCGGCGAGTACGTCGTGATGGCTGGCAGGTACTCCGACCTCGGCGGCGACTCCAACAACGACGGCATGATAAACGCAATTGACGTTTCAGATATCCTGAAGCACATCACCGGGATAAGCGCCTCCGCGAATATCCAGATGGCTGACTTCAACGGCGATGGAACAGTCAACGCACTGGACGCTTCCGCGATACTCAAGGCGATAGTTTCCATGTAATCGCGTTTCCCCGGCAATATAAGAAATCGGCATGTACTCCGGTACATGCCGATTTTCGGTTTGTTAAAAAGTCTGCGCTGAAAAGGAATATGCTTGTGAAAACTATAATTTAGTAGGGAAAGTTAAATTATAGTTTTCGACAGCCTGAAGCGGAATGCATAACTAAGACATCAAGTCTGCCCCGGAAGCGGGAGCGTCACGGCGGCGCGGGCTGTGCCGTCCCCGGCGGTGAGCAGGAACTTCCCGTCGTACTTCCCGGCGATGTTGCCGACTATCTCCAGACCAAGCCCGTGCTTCTGCGGCTCGGATTTATCCGAGGCGGGCTTCCCCTTTTCGGAGTTCAGCACCTTTGAGGTGCTGTTCCTGACCTCGATGAGAAGCAGCCCCATGCTGCGGCTGGCGCCGACCTCTATGAAGCCTTCCGCAGCGCCGGAGACCTCCCGTATCGCGTTATCCAGCAGGTTCGCGAACACCGAGCAGATATCCGAACGCTCGAACGGGAAGTCCTCGCTCATCGGTATGTTCACCCGGAACTCCGCGCCCAGCTCCTTTGCGGTCTGCTGCTTGTGGTAGAGTATGGCGTTGACGGTGGGGTTGCCGCTGAACACCGGCATTTTCGCGTTGGCGGTCTTTTCCTTCAGCTCCTCCAGGAGCATTCTGCCGTCCTCCGAGGTGGTCTTTCTGCGCAGCAGGGACTCCGTGACCTCGATAAGGTTGTTGATGTCGTGGCGGTATTCGCGTATCTCCCGCATTTTGTCGGCGAGACCGTCGTAGTACTGGAGCTGCATATCCATTTCATGCTGCATGTCGTTGAGCTTCTGGGTCAGCTCCTGTGTTCTGGTGTTCTGCATGAGGGCGCGGTACATCAGGATATCCGCGGCTATCGACAGCACCACCGCGATTATGATGAACGGGTTGCTTATAAGGTCGAGGCGTTCGCCCGTCCAGGTCTGGTAGGCGCACGCGCAGAAGAAGAAAAACTGGCTCACCGGGAACATCACGAACAGACCCAGCGACTTTACATGGGATTTTTTGAAGAAGTGGTTCCACACCGACATGATGAGCAGAAACCCTCCTGTGAAGAAGAAATTCATCGCGATTATCATGATTATTGTATCCCATGTATGGAATGTCTTCAGCGAAACGAGCAGGTTTACGTCTATCAGCATGACGAAGCCTGAAACGCAGACGTCCATGATGATGGATCCAGCCGCGAGAAATCCGGCGGCGAACAGACGGTACATCAGCTTGTCCTTATACAGGAACAGCGCCGGCAGGAAAAACGACAGCGCGATCCCGACGCCGTGCAGCAGCGGTGGGCCGTCTAATAAGAGCTGCTCCGAAGCGAAGCTGTACAGAACCGAAGCAGATACGCAGATGGCACGGTGGTACCTGGGCTTCAGCATGAACGACATTGCGAAGAAGGTGATGAATATCTGGTAAAGGTCTCTGGTAAGCAGGTAGCAGGTTTCAAGCAGGTATCGTTCCATATGCCCTCCATCAAGAATTGATAAGCGTTACCGCCGTTTTTATGCCGTCCTTGTATGTGCGGCTTATCGGCAGCACGCTGCCGTCGGACATCTCAATGCTCGCCCAGTTCACTATGCGGTTTATGCGGTTCAGATTCACTATGCAGCTCTTGTGGCACTGGGCGAAGCTGGCAGGCAGCTTCTCGCGGTAATCCGACAGCCTGCCGTATATTTCGACGCACCCGCCCTGGTGTCTGATTATCAGCTTGCGCTTGTCGCTGACGATGGAGATTATCTCCGCAGTGCTGAGGTATGTCACCGTGCCGCCGTTCTTTATCGGGAGGAGCTCCGCCTGCTTTTCGCGCTCGTGTATCTTGCTGAGCGCGTTCCGGAGGTACTTCATCTCTATCGGCTTCGTGAGTATCGCCGCCGGAAGCGCTTTGGAATCAACGCAGTACAGCTCCTGGATATACTCGCTGGCGTAGCCGGTGATGTACACCAGCTTTATCTCCGGGTGGGAGGACAGCAGCCGCGCCGCGCCGGATATCCCGTTTGCATTGCGCAGTTTTATATCCATGAACACGCCGTCTATGCGGTCGGCGATATCCTCGATGTTGAACAGCAGCGCCTGGAGCGTTGTGAATATCCTTACCGACGAGTCCGGTTCAAGCTCGGCTATTTTGGCTTTCAGTGATTCGGCAGCCGCCGGCTCGTCGTCGCATATCAGATAGTTCATGCTGATCCCTCCGTTTCATGAGATGAGATAATTATATATGAAATTTTCGTTCTTGTCAAGTGTCGCATTTCGTTACATATTTTCTGCATTTTATTACATCTTCGCATTATTTTTCTGCGGAATATATTATAATCATAGAGAAAAAAGATAAGGCTTTGCGCCTGTAAAAGGAGGAATTTCAATGAACCTGAAACGAGCAATATCCGCTGTATGCGCGGCGGCTGTCCTTGTTTCAACATCGCTTTCAGACCTGCCGGCGCAGTTCTCCGCGTATTCACACGCATATGCGGCGCTGACGGAGTTCCGGTATGAGTTCAGTCAGTCGCCTGTAGCGATGGCGGTGCAGAGCGCCGACGACGGCTCGCTCAAGTGCGAGGTAGTGACCCGCTTCCCGGCAGACGGCGTTACCAACGGAGTGACCACTGTCGCGGAACTGCGCAGGCTGTATTCCGGGCTGACGGTGAACGGATTCGAATTCAGTAATTCGAGCCTGGAAGGGCTGACTGCGGAAGATATCCACACCTCGATATCAGTGCTCAGCGGTACGGATTCCAACTCGTATGACGGCTGGTACGCCGTAACGGACAAGGATACCCTCGATTTCGCAGACATGCCCGCAGACAACGACAGTAAGGTCGTACAGAGCCTGTCGTTCCACATCTACATAGACGGCGGCGCTGTGTCCCGCCTGGGAATGAAGCTCGGGGACAGGATATACCTGAACTCCGACGGCAGCGGCTTGTCCTATTACACCCACACCGAGCCGGGCGGTCCTATCACGATGACCGTCACCGAGGCGACATGGGATAACAGCAGCGGAATGTCCTGCGCCTACAACAGCGATTTCGAGATTCCCGGCGTGACCAAGGGAGTTACCACGTTCGGCGAGCTGAAAGCGCTCTACGATGGAATAAAGGTGGAGGGCTACGAATTCATGGGCTCCACAGTCGAGGGAATGACGGAACCCGACCTCGTTCCCACCATCGGACTCATTACCGGCTCAGACTGGAACTGGAAAGCGGTATACAACACGACGGAGATGAACTTCAGCAGCGACCTTGCGGACGTTGCGGACGACGATATCGTGCAGTCCATCGCGTTCCAGCTTTCCGTGCAGGACGACTCGTTCGCAAAGCTGGGGCTTAAAATCGGCGACAGCTTTGTCGTGAATCCGGACGGCAGGGAGCTTGACTACTACGAATACACCATGCGCGGCGGTCCTCTCCGCGCTGAAGTGGAGGAGATCCAGAACGAGGAAGGCACCAGTCTGGTCTGCACCTTCACGACCTACTTATCGCTCCCCGGAGTTACGATAGGTGAAACTACGGCGGGTCAGCTCAAGAATCTCTACCGCGGCGTCAGGGTCGGCGGATTCGAACTAAGGGAATCCACCGTGGAGGGTCTGACCGCAGACGACCTCGTCCCAACTGTCGCGATCATGACAGGCGACAACTGGGTATGGAACGCCTCTTACTGCTCGAATGAAATGACGTTCAGCGACGCGCTGAAGAACGTCCACGACAGCGATGTCGTCAAGGAGCTGAGTTTCCGGATGACTATAAGTGGCGACTCTGTAGAAAGGCTCGGACTCAAGGCAGGCGACGTCGTCGTCATAAATCAGAACGATATCAGAATATTCCTTGTGGACGATACAATTATGTGGGACGAAGCCGACGGCGCCGACCATTATGAGGTATGCCATGACGGGATCACTCTTGACTACTGCTATACAAACAACTCCACCAACTTCAGAACCGCGATGGCTATGAACGGCTTGAAGTACGGAACGTACACGCTTGAAATCTACGCGGTATATGCCGACAATACGAGAAAGCTCCTCGGCAGTGTTGATTATAAGTACGATGAAAACACCGCCGACAGCGACTCCAACACGTTCATCTACTCTGACAATCCGGACGGCACCATAACCATCACCGGCGGCACTATTGTAACCCCAAAGCTCGAGATACCCGCAGAGCTGGACGGAAAGAAAGTCAGCGCGATAGGCAACAGTGCATTTTTGTTTCAGTCCTTCATCACCGACCTCGTTATTCCTGAGGGCGTGAAGTCACTGGACTGGTACTGCTTCAACACCTGCGAAAATCTGGAAACCGTCACCCTGCCGGATTCCCTGGAGTTCATCGACAGCTGGGCGTTTGAGCGCTGCTCCAAGCTTAAGACTATCAACGTCCCTGCGAACGTGACCCGGATAAATGGCGGCGCGTTCGCACAGAACAGCTCTATGACGTCCATAACCTGCGACCCGGCGAACAAGAATTACGTATCCGTGAACGGCGTGCTGTTCACTAAGGATATGAAGGAGCTCGTGGCGTACCCCGGCGGTATCCAGGGCGAATACACCGTCCCCGCTACCGTGAACCACATCGGCGACGCGGCGTTCTACGGCGCGCTGGGGCTGGATTCCGTAACGATACTCGGCAACCTTGACTTCATCGGCTTCGAGGCGTTCGCAGAGTGCAGCAAGCTGACCGACGTTGCTATCCGCGACGGCGTGAACTACGTCGGCTACTGGGCGTTCCGAGGCTGCGACGGCATAAAGTCGCTGACTGTTCCGCAGTCCGTGACGAACATCGGCAATCAGGCGTTCGGCTTCGCTTACGCCGACCATAAGCTGAGCGGCTTCAGCCTGCGCGGCTACAAGGATTCCGCAGTGAACTTCTACGCTATAAGGCACGATATCCCGTTCATCTGCATAGGCGAGGCGAGCGAGGACAACAAGCCCTTCGACAAGGACAACGCCAAGGAGAGCGAGGTAGAAACCAACCCCGATACTCCCGAGGACGAAAAGATAACCACGATAATCGCGACCCCCGCATTCAACATGAAGGACAAGAGCGAAGCGGGCGTAGGTCTTGACCTCAGCAAGGTAAAGGTAAAGGCAAAGGAGATATACGACGAGGAGGGCATAAAGCGCGCGGAGGAAGCTCTCGGAACTGAAATTTCCGCTAACAAGAAGTACAGCCTGCTCGACCTCACGCTGATAAACGGCGACAAGGACTACTCCAACGGCTACGACGGGCTTGTCGAGGTAGTTATCCCGATACCGAAGGGGCACCGCGGCAAGACGTTCTACTGCTACCGCCTGCTTGACGACGGCACAAAGGAGCTTATCCCTGGCAAGCAGAGGGAGGACAGCTACGTTGTATACCTCGAGCACTTCAGCGTATACGCGTTCGTGGCTGACGAGGAGCACACCTGCGTATTCAGCGAGAGCTGGGCTAACGATAAGTCCGGTCACTGGCACGAGTGCGCCTGCGGAAAGACCACCGAGCCTGAATCACATATCGCCGGCGACTGGATAACCGATGTCGAGGCAGCGGCTGCCGAGGACGGCCACCGCTACAAGGCGTGCACCATCTGCGGCTACATAATGGAAGAGGAAACTTTCAAGGCTGAAAAGACCGCGGCTCCGGTCATCTCCCCGAACGGCGGCACGTTCACAGGCTCGCAGACCGTTACCATTACCTGCGCAGCTCCGGACGCGGCGATCTACTACACCACGGACGGCTCCACACCTACAGCGGATTCCACCAAGTACTCCGGCAGCTTCACGCTGACCGCTTCCGCGGCAGTAAAGGCGTTCGCGGTAAGCGCTGACGCGGCTGCAAGCGACATCGTAACTGCTGTGTTCACTAAGAAGTCCGGCGGTTCGTCAAGACCGTCCTCCGCTAAGACGGAGGAAACCAAGCCTGCTTTCAACGGCAAGGAAACAAGCTGGGCAGACATCGCAGGTTCAATAGCAAAGCTTGCAGAGGGCGGTGCCGTGACCATCAGCCTGAACGGAAACTACACAGTTCCCGCAGAGGTGATGAAGGCTGTCGCTGACAAGAAGATAAAGGCAGTCTTTGTTGTCGACAGCTTAAAGAGCTGGGTTATCAACGGCTCGCAGATAAAGAATGCGGCGGCGGTCGACCTCACGCTTATCCAGACCCAGAAGCTCAAGACCGGCGGACTTGCCGGAACAGAGGGCGTTCAGTTCACGGTAAGCAGCGCGGATATCCCCGCAGGCATTGCAGTAAGCTTCAAGGCTGATTTTGCGGGCAGGTTCGCGAACCTGTACAAGTCGGTGGACGGAAAGCTGGTATTCATGGGCTGTGCAAAGCTCGACAGCACCGGAAAGTCGACAGTCCCCGGCATTGACGGCAAGGGCGACTACGCCGTAATGCTGAGCGAACTCAGCGCGCTTCCCGGCGACATGAACAACGACGGTATCCTGAACGCGCTCGACGCTTCCGAGATACTGAAGTACTCAGTCGGGATATCCGCAGGCGCAAACCTTGCGGCGGCTGACCTCAACGGCGACGGAACGGTCAACGCTTCCGACGCGGCGGCTGTCCTCAGAAGGGCAGTCGGATAATAAACGCTTCCTGGATTTTTTGATATGCGGAAACCGCCCCGGGCTTTTGGCTCGGGGCGGTTTGCTGTATGTATCCAATTATCAATTCTAGCTGAACGGCATAAAATCATAAAAACAGTTTGACATTTACCCACCGCACGTGATAAAGAAATTTTCATTTAAAAAGTCGGAAAAACATTGACATTGACAGTATTGTATGATATGATTAAGATATGACTGAAATTTGTCGCATTTTGTCTGAAATGCTCACATAACAACGACAGTGGAAAGAGGTAATACTATGTCACAGAACCCGACCTATAAAACCGGAATCAAGACCCTGACAGACATTCAGCTCAGGAACGGTCTTCCAAGCTATGATATTCTTATGGATAAAATCAGGGTCGTGCGGGAGAACGCTCGGAAAATCAGCGGACTTCCGCTTGACGGGTCGTTTGAGAACCTGAAGTACGACAACTTTTTCTCTATTCTCGGCGGACGAGGTGCAGGAAAAACAAGTATCCTGCTGACAATACACAATAAGCTGAGAGACGACGCCAATAATATAAACGTTATTATGCCTCTCATAATGCCGGAGCTTATCGACAACGGTGACAGCTTTATCGGCTGGATACTTTCAGCGGTCGAAAATGAGCTTCAGAATATTGAAAATAAGATCAGGGAAAGAGGATACCGTAAGGACAGCGGTTCATATGCCCAGATGTGCGACAAATACCATTTCTTTGAACGCTGCACGTTCAACAATAACAATACGCTGCGCAATACGTTTTCAGAGCTGAAGAAGTCATATTACGCCAAGGTCTACAATTCCAGGCGCGGAGAATGGGACATTAATTCTGACATGGCGCTGGTGTCCAGCATTAACGACAGGGAGTTTTCTCTTGTTGAGCAGTTCACCAAATTCTGGAATCAACTGGTTTCCACTTATCAGGAATTCTACCGGACAAACGGGGAGGACAAAAGAGTTCCGCTGATCTTCTTTATGATAGACGACGCGGACCTCAAGCCACAGATAATCAATGAGTTGATTTTCAGTCTGCCCAAATATTTTTCACACCCCAATGTTGTCGTGCTGATCTCGGCTTCTCAGGAAATACTGTATTATACTGTGAAAGCATTCATGTATCAGCAGATAACAAGCAAGGAATTTGACTTGATGTCGCTTATGGATATGGAATATAAGTATAATGTAGACATCTATAAAGATTCCGAGATAAACAAAAGGCGCAATAATAACAGAAAGCCGCTGGTAAGATTCAATGACCTCAGATATGGCAAGGAATACGATAAGATCGCCATTCTGACCGAAGAGATACTCAGAAAGCTGTTTCCCGTGGCTAACAGGTTTTATCTTAAAGAATATGACCTTTACACCGACAAATGCGGTTTGAAATTCGAGAACATGGATAACGAGGTCATAAATATATCCAGGCAGTTTGCGCTGGAGCTCAACTCCTTCAAAAAAGAAGTGATGGCGCTCCATGAGAGCAAATGCGGTGAAAAGGGTCATGCATTAAAATTGCATATTAATAAATTATCTAATAAGGAATCCAGCTTTAAATTAACGAATTCTGATGATATCAGCGATGAGATATGTCTTTCTTTTCTGGGTAAATATCCGCGCGATATTGTCAGCGGGTATTATTCTTTCCATGACATGATAAAAGAACTGACCTCGTTATTGAAAAGCTTTTATGCTGAAAATCAGAATTACAAATTCGGCGACGACGTGACAGACGAATTCTTGAACATGGTTCATGCGTCGTGCATGAATTTCATTAATTCCATAGTATTGTCAAACCGGGATCTGAAACTCTTCAGCAAACATGTGTCTGAATTTATCCTTGTAAGGCGCATGCACTGGCAGCTGTTTGTAAACTACCCTCTGGTATATGATTTGATATTATCAGCAGACTATATAGATGAGAACCAAAGTAACCCCACGCCTTTTGTAGAAATGATCTGCCTTCTCAACTTTGTTGAACAGCTTGTCGTACTAGTCATACCAGTTCGTGAGGTCCACCACGGTTATTTGGAAATGCAAAATATACTGAGATTATGCTGCACAGAATGTATCAAAAAATCTGACGACCTTCTCAACATGCTCAAACAATACAATATCTACAATATGTACAACATGATATCACAATTTAATGAAGAAAATCGCGAGCACCAGGATATTTTAATAGATGTAATTTGTCAGCTCGACCTGTTAAACAGCAAGCCAATGACAGATGTGACCTTAAACAAGGAATGGTATGACCTTGTAGGCAAAGTCCTGTATTATCGTTTCAGCAACATTAAATCTATTCACGAGTGCAAAAAATTTGTATTTATACTTAATAAACCTCAATTCGTTGATGACACATATTCAAATTTATATAGTTCTTATCTGGATCTGGTGAAAAGACAGCTTTTCGATGAACCTAGAATTGATTCGAATGAATCAATTCTAGACCAATTAATAGTAGATGAAAAAGGAAATGCGGATACCATTGATTCAATGGAAGCTAACGTTCTTTCTCTTGAAAATGTGCTTGATGATCTTACGCTCAAGTTAAGCGACACTGAAAAATCAATCAGCAAGTTGGAATCGTTCGGCATAGAAATAGACGATGTCAGAGGAGCAACGCCAATAAAGCAGGCGTTTAAGAATATACTGTCAATGATTAGCAGAAACAACGGAGCTATCAACCGTTCCTACCTTATAAGTGCTTTGGATACTATTCAGCTTTATTTACCAAACAATATCAAAACTTCTGCGTTTTCTTCATGGTTCCGCAGATTGAGCGAATTCCTTAATAAATCACTGACCCTCAGCCAAGATGAAACATATAAGAACTATCAGAAGCTTTGCAATAAAATACAGCAAAACGCTGATGACTACATTCAGGCTGTCTCGCTCAATTATTTTAACGAGCCAGCTTCGGTTCCTCAGAACAGCAGCATAGGAAAAATGAAGGAATACTATGACCAATTGACCAACGACGATTACATCAAACAGCGCATAGATCTTCTCCGAAAGAAGGAGTGGCGCAATATGACCGAAAGAGATGACGAGACATGACGAACCGGGAATACAATCAGCTTCTTGCCGAAACAATGCTCATGCCGCTCATCGAGGTTGATTTTTCCCGGGAAGATCTTCTGTGCGAATATGTTTCAGCGTATTCAAAGCTAATATGCGATTCGTCACCCGGCAGCGCAAATGACCATAATAACGCCAAGAAAGCATTTAACAAGGCAAGAAAGAACATACTGCAAAAATACAGCCAGAACACCAAATGGGGACACCTCGACGACGCCCAGATGCTGACCGATATGTTCTACCCCGGATACAAGCTGAACTATTACTACGATAAGGCAAACAATGATCTGGGAGAGTTTTATCTTCAGCACATTAAGAACATCGCGCGTACTTTCATCACGTTCCGCGATGGAATGGCGTCCGTCCGCGCATGGTCCGACGACAACGAATGCCTTCTCAGGAAATACGACGGACTTCACAAAATTGAGCTGTGGAACTACATAACAAGAACCACCACTCCCGACCTGCTGATAGCTGCGGCATATATCAACTTTGGCGTGACTGATCCGGAAATGCTCGTCAATGTTCCCAACCTGTTGTCGCTTTCCGATATTCCGCTCAACAATCTTCTTAAAAACGGCGTTGCCGAGACGCACCTGCATATGAACGCCGGTCTCTCATACAGCTACGTCTGGAAATGCTGCACCGAACTTTTTGATTGTAAAGGAAAAACGTCGGATTTATTGTTCTGCACGTTTTTTAGGCTCTATTCGGCGATGTATATGGACAGTGGGTCAAATTCGGGTTTTACGGATTTTATATGCGCTCGTGCCGCCGATGACCCGGTAATACCGTTTTACATGAAGTATATTTCTGAACCGACTGCCAAGAAGCCCGCTAAAAAAGACATCAACAGTTTCAAGGAGCGTTATCTGAGAACCTACCCCGCCAGCGCCAGCCCTGTTGACGACCTTCTCCTTGACACGATATATTACAAGTATTCTAATCAGGGGACATCTTCAGAAATAATTTGGTATTTTCTGCTTATTAAGCATCTGACTGCTCATTACGACAGAGAACTTATGCGTCAGTTTATGATGTATATACGCTTTAAAAACGAGTACTTCAGAGATAAGATACAGCAGAACCGGATTGGCGGACTGGATTACTTCCAGAACATATATAACAGCGCGACAAACTTCCTTTACGACCCGAATCTCCCCCCTAATGCGGTAAGGGAAAAGGCATACTATTCAATTTTTGAGGAGCAGTGCCGCACAGGCAACCTGAAGGTCCTTGAGGTGAAAATATCGCCAAAAATAATATCCAGCTCCCACACAACAATGACTACAGTCGAAGAAATGCAGAGGAAAACGCTTGCCCAGATAAAATCTATACTCGGAGCGTACAGCAGATATATCAACGACGTCATAAAGCGGAGCGCCGAGCCTCAAAAGCTCACGTTCCCGAAGCTGGGGCTTGTTTACCATTTCATCAAGCAGAACGACTGCGATAATTTCAGCGGCTATAACTGTATAATGAACGACCGCTCAAAGGAATACGACTGCGTAGATTACATGACGATACGCAGGTTAAATATATTGTTTGCCGAAGCCCTGAGAAAGCTTATAGAAAAGGAGCCGCTCATCTCAGAATATGTAGTTGGCATCGACGCCGCATCGCTCGAAAACTCAGCGGAACCATGGGTGTTTGCCCCGATCTTCCGGGAATTCCGCCGAAGCGACTACATTCTCCCCGTATCGCTAAAAACCGGTAAAAGGATAAGCAATATCGGGCTAACATATCATGTGGGAGAGGATTTCCGGCATATTGTTTCGGGACTTCGCCACATCGACGAGGTGCTGACGCATTTCAATTATTGCTCGGGGGACAGGTTGGGTCACGCCATCGCTCTTGGTGTGGATATCGACAGGCTTCTGTCGCAGAACAGGGTCGTTGCGCTGCCGATAATGGAGCATCTTGAAAACCTCCTGTGGCTCTGGAGCAAGAGCAAGGAGCTTACAAGCCTGACAGTTCCTCAGAATATTGAGTTCAGCATAATGAACACCGCTAAGATGATATACCACAATATCGACGGTCTCAGCGTATATATGCTGTGGCAGGTATACAACGACAAGTTCGCCGACATAGACCCGTCTCAGCTTTCAAAAATGGCAGACGAAAGCGTATGCAAGCTGAACCCGTTCAGCTCTGAAGGGAAAATTTTATGGGATCATGATAAGCTGCTGTATTCGCATTTCTGTCCGTGCCGCTTTGAAAAACATCACGAACCAATTTTCGTAAGGATAAGCGACGATGAGATACGCATGTGCAAGGAACTTCAGAAATATCTGAGACAAAAAGTCGAACGGCTCGGAATCTACATTGAGACCAATCCAAGCTCCAACCTTGCAATAAGCGATATAGAAAGCATTTTTTCTCACCCGATACTGAACCTGAACCATTCGGGTCTGGGTATCGGCGAAGACAACGATTCGTGCGTACTGACAACCATCAATTCTGATGACCCGATCGTTTTTTCCACTAACGTTGAAAATGAGATCTCATATATTTATTATGGACTCCTGAACGCGGGCTGTAAGAGGGAAAAAGTGCTCAACTGGATAGAAAAGATCCGACTTCACGGCGTCAACAGTACGTTTATAAAGTACGATAAAACTTATGCTGAAATGCTCGAAGATTTTGATAAAATCCAGAACTTCACGCTGGGTTACTGACAAAACACGCCATGTCCACTGGCTTGCATAAAATGATCACGCTCCCGAGCCTTATCTGGTCTGGGAGCGTTTTTCTGAATTTTGGATATAATAGCAGTTTCCATTCTATGAACGATGAAAATACAGCTATGCTCAATCGATCTTTTCATACTCCCTTTCAAGCTTGCCCAGATCGAACACAAGGAACCTGCGCTCGACATTCCCGGCAAGCCTGACCTGCGTATTGCTCAAGCACAATGTCAGCGGTTATCCTCATGCAGACTGCGGCGTCGATAAGGCGGCTTTCAGTAAGGCTCAGGCTGAAGAATTCCCTGTAAACCGGGAATTTCGTCTGAATGTACTGTACAATTTCACCGTACTTTTCAGCGATGTAGTCGGTCAGGTACTTAATGTGGGTGGTGAATACCGTCGGATCGTCCTGATAGAATTTCAGCAGCGCCTTGTCGTAGGTTTTCCTGCCAACGTGGATTATCAGCAGCCGCAGCAGCGAAGAGGCGGTTCCGTGGAGATATTCCCCCGTGACGGCGCACATGGAATGCGGTCTGAACTCGCTGCGCAGACCGAGCTGCGCATTTCCGCGCCCCTTGCCGATGCCGTCGCCGTAGAACCTCACCAGCCTCTCAAAGTTGCCGTTCATTCTCACCGATTCCGTCCGCATGGCTGACGGGCGGTAATCGTCCACAAGCAGCACCTCGTCATTGGTGCTGCCCATTTTTATTTCAAGCGCCGTCATGGTGTCGTTGAAATTCGCCGGAATGTCGTTGAAGCTGTCTTTAAGTATCTTGAAGAAGACCTTGCTGACGGAAGTTTTCAGGCTGCCAGACGAGCCGTAAAGATACGTAACGAACCGCGGAGCAAATCCCGCCTGTTCAAACAGGCTGAACATAACTCTCATGTGTGAAACAAGCCAGAGCGGCAGCGTTTTCCTCATGTCGGCGGAAAGCGTCAGCATTCTGACTGCGTGGAAGAACGATTCCTGCTGGGTCATTCCGGGATTCCAGAGCAGCCTTTTTCCCGTTTCGCATCTGAAAACGGCGCTCTGACCGGTAGAGTCATTGGCATAAATATACTGCGGAAAATTGTTAGTTCATTTCCCCGGGCAACAGGGTAATACAATTGTCATACCTCCATTTAAAATATTTTATTTAAATAATTATATAATAAGTGTAACAAGAAAGCAATATTATTAAATATATTGTTTTTGTTACACTTATTTTGTCTATATAAAATAATTAAATTATATATTATAACCATGGTAATACAATTTATACAAAGGTCATAACAATGTAATACCACTGAACCGGAAAGGAATGGTAAACAATGAAAACAAATTACACCGTGGTAAATACATATTCCCCTGCAACAGACGTGCAGAAAGAAAAGCTGAAAGCCGACGCGTCAAGAGCCGTTTATCGTGAGCTTCTCCGCTACATGGAAATCAAATCTGAACAGCCGGAACAGAAAACCGCCTGACCGCTGAAAGGACAAAAAATGACGGCGATATACGCAAGACAGAGTATCGACAAAAAGGACAGCATTTCAATAGACACCCAGATAGAGTTCTGCCGGCGCTTTGCCGGCACGGAGGAATGCCGCGTCTACACCGACAAGGGCTGGAGCGGCAAGAACATAGACCGCCCGGAGTTCCAGCGGCTGTTATCCGACATAAAGCGCGGCTCAATAACAAAGCTCGTTGTTTACAAGCTGGACAGAATAAGCCGCTCGCTGAACGACTTCTCCAACCTCATGGAGCTGTTCCGGCAGTACAACGTGGAGTTCGCGTCCACGGTGGAGACCTTCGACACCTCCACACCGATAGGGCGCGCAATGCTCGGGATAATCATGGTTTTCGCGGAGCTGGAGCGCGAGAATATCCTCATGCGCGTAAAGGACAACTACTACGCCCGGGGCGAAAAGGGGCTGTATCTCGGAGGTCCTCCGACGTTCGGGTTCGACAAGGTCCCGACCTCCCTCGGCGGGATAAAGACCTCCGTGCTCATTCCGAACGCCGATATGCCCACCGTGCAGTACATGTACGACGCCTACCGCGTGGAGCGCACTTCCCTCGGCGACATCGCAAAGCAGCTCAATTCCGACGGGGTGCAGTCCCCTGGCGGCGCCCTGTGGGACAGCAACATGATAAGCCGTATCCTCCGCAATCCGTCCTACGTCATGGCGGATACGGACGTCTACCGCTACTTCAGGGAAAAGGGGTGCAGGATCTCCACTCCGGTGGAGGAGTTCACCGGGGAGCGCGGGTGCTTCCTCTACGGAAAGCGCGCCACAAACGAGCGCAAGTACACCGATGTGAAGGATCACGTGCTGACCGTCGGGCTGCACGACGGCGTGATTTCGCCACAGATATGGCTGGACGTTCAGCGCAAGCTCGACGGAAATAAGCAGCTCAAAAAGGGAAAGACCGGAACGCGCTCATGGCTCACCGGGCTGATAAAGTGCGGGAACTGCGGCTACGCTCTGCGGGTCATCAACAAGGATTACTTCTACTGCTCGGGCAAGGCGAACAAGAAGGTCTGCGGCGGCTTTGAGGGAAATCCCCGGATAGACGGCGTCGAGCAGGCGGTCAGGGAGCAGCTCTTTCGGAAATTCGAGGAGATACGGGATATTTCCATCGAAGAGGACAAGCCGGTGCAGAATCCCGCCGTGAATAAGCTGAAAATGCGGCTTGAAACGGTTTCCTCGCAGATAGACAACCTTGTCGACCGCATCGCAGAGACCTCCTCCGCCATCGGAAAGGTGCTCGGGGAGAAGCTGGAAAGCCTCATAAAGGAGCGGGAAAGCGTAGAGGCAGAAATAAAGAAGCACACCTCCGGCGCTCCGCAGGCGCTTACATATAAGGACGTTCTCCCCCTGCTTTCGGAGTTCGACGAAATGCTGGTAGAGAACCGGAGCGCGATAGCAAGGCAGTTCATACAGAAGATACTGCTGTGGGACGACAAAATCGAGATAGTCTGGAAATTCTGATGATCGCCGTGGTTTTACTGCGGTGATTATTTTTTTAATATGCTGACAACTAATTAATAAACAAGGATAATGCAGATGGTAATACCACAGCGTTATCCTGCTCATGCCTTCCTTTATGGAAGGCATGCATATATAAGGTAATACAGTATGTGCGAAAGGAGAATTCATATGAAGCAGGAACTATAGCTTTCTTTTTACTCTCAGATTTTGACCTTTTAAGACTGCATCTGACTTGAGAATTCCTTAGGTACTAACGTACTAACATAAATGGGGGAATCAAATGTCCCCCCATTTATATTTAGACCCCTCCGGCTTGATCGTTTCAGCACCCCAAATCCACACTATACTTGAATGGAGTTGAATTACCACCTCATGTCGGAAAATTCTGTGTAATACTTACCCTCTTCTTTAAGCGTGCGCTCCTTGAGGGTATCAAATACGGCATTTGTGTGTTCCGCGCATTTGTTCCATTCTGCGTCTACGTCTTCGGAATGCTCCGTTTCGATCGTATAATTTTCAGTAATATACCTGCTGAGGTAATCTGTGAACTTTTCGCAGCCAAATACATTCAGGTGCTCGGTGTTAAAGTAATCATTTTTATCGTCTATTCCGAATTCTTCCGAAATATACTCAAAGTTCATATAGGCATAGCCGTTTTGGGTGATGATTTCTTCAAGCTGCTGGTTTGTTTTCTTGTTCAGCTTCTTATTATGCGGAGCCCTGATAAACAGAACATTCTTCAGCCCTTTTTCCTGACAGTAGGCGATGGTTTCTTCAAGATAGCTCTTTCCAAGGTCGGTAAGCTTGCTCTTGTTTTCCGCCGTGCTCACTTCCGGGTTGGTCTGGGTGCGTATGCCCATGCTCTTGCAGAGGGATACATCGCTTTCATTGTTCCTGTCGATATCGCATTGCCTTTTTACCAGGTCTTTAGGATTTTCCCAATTGGAGTGGTACTTTAACAGGCGTACATAATAGTTTTTCCTGTCGTCCGGCTCTATACGTTCGCTGATAGTGTCAAGCCAGTTATCGTTCTTTTCCATGTTGTCGATCCACTGGCGCAGCGCTCCTTCATCTTGAAGACCATTCACATTATATAAAAAGCCGTTGACCTCTATCACCAGCAGCTGAGGAGTCTGCCGGCTTAACATCTCTCGTATCATTGATTTGTATACGCCGCCGGTAGTTCCCGCAACACACAGGTTGTAGCTTGTAAAACCGTATTCCTGGTAGGCAAGCGGCGCGGAATAGTCCGCATACATCTCGCTAGCGCCTATCAACCCGACATCTATCGTATTTTCAGGCTCACGGTAAAAATTCCTGACATGCAGCTCGGAATTTGTGTTGTTGAACTTCATCAAGTCTGCAAAGAAGATGTAAAGAATCATCATCGCAAGCCCCACGGCTGTCAGCTTGAATACACGTTTAAGATATGCGTTCTTCATTTTATCCCCCTATCTTAAAACTGCATATACACGAACTCTGCCGGATTTGTTCCCGGACCATATACGCCGAAAATTGCCACTACCCAGAACAGCAGGAGGAATACTCCAGCCTCAGCCCAGAAACCTTTGCTGCATATCATCTCACGCAGTGTCCTGCCGGAACACTCTTGAACGATGGAGCATACCAGAAGTGCAAGGACTGCGATCGCGACTAAAATAAGGCTTGCACTGCTGACTCCGAGAGCATCGAATATTGCCGGATCTGCAAGTTCGCTGATATGAAAATCCGTAATGGAACGCCACATCATATTCACCGCTGCTAAAAATCCCGGTGCAATGTCGAAATAGTAACCAACCAGCACTATCAGGAATGTTCTGACCATCTGGAACAGTATGAACAGCGGGTTGGTATCCTTTATGTGCAGCTTTGACTTCCACACGGGGTACTTATCCTCTATCAGCGTTGATACCATGATGATAAGTCCATTCCACATACCGAACCCGACGTACTTCCAGTCTGCGCCATGCCATATTCCGACCACAAGGAACGTGATCAGCGAGGCTATGCTCACCGGCAGCACCTTGGATATCTTCATGCCGAAATGCTTCTTGAGGCTCCTGCCGAACTTCTGGAACAGCTTTGACATCGCGATGGGATAGAACAGGTATTCCCTGAGCCACGCTCCAAGGGTGATGTGCCATCTGTGCCAGTACTCGGAGATGTTCCTTGAGAAATACGGACGTCTGAAGTTCTCTGCGAGATCTATGCCGAAAAGCTGAGAAACACCGCGGGAAATGTCAATGCCGCCGGAGAAATCCGCGTAAAGCTGAACTGCGTAGAACAGCGCCGTTATCAGTATCACGGTGCCGGAATGCTTCTCGTATTCCGCCGGGATAGTCAGCACGGTGTTCACCAGTCGGTCAGCAATGACCAGCTTCTTGAAGAATCCCCAGGTTATCAGCAGGACGCCCTGCTTGATGTTGGAAAAACTGATGTCATGACCCTCGTAGAGCTTCCCGGACAGGTCGCTGTAAAAGCTTATAGGTCCCTGCACTATCTGCGGGAAGAACGACGTGAACAGCAGCATTTTGCCGAAATTACGCTCCGCGGGGAACTTCTCACGATAAATGTCGATGATGTACCCCATTGACTGGAACGTGTAGAACGAAATGCCTAGCGGCAGGAACAGCCCCAGTTCCGGAAGCCCGCCGCCAAGCGGGTTCAGCAGAACGTTCAGCGCGTCCGCAAAGAAATTGTAGTACTTGAGGAACCCGAGTATGCCAAAGTTCAGCAGCAGGATCGCCGCTGTAATCCACTTCTTTCGCCGGGAGACCTTCGCCTTGTAGAGGTCGCGCTCTTCCTTCGGCCAGATGCCCTTCTGGCTCTTTATGTACGCCTTATGCTTGTTCGCATATGCCTCGAGTATCCGCCCGCCTGCGTAGGTGCTGGCTGCGGTCACGAAAACGAAGCTGATGTACTTCAGGCATACTATTGCATAGAAGCCTATGCTTGCTGCAAGAAGCACCCACCAGCGGTGCTTCTTCGGGAAAATGTAGTAAAATATCAGGCAGCACGCCACAAACAGCATGTAGCCAAGCGATGTGTAGGACATTAATTACCTCCGGTTACGGCTTGTTGAGCGGATAGGTCTCCGTTATCTGCCGCGACAGAGTTAACCCGTCCTTTTCGCTGTACAGCGCGACATTCGGCAGGCTCCGCGACAGGAATATCGCTATGCCCTCCGAGATGGAGTATGCTCCGCAGCGCGAAAAACAGATAACGTCGCCGATATCGAGCTTCGGAAGCTCCGCTTTGCGCACCAGTATATCAGCAGTGGTGCAGAGGCTGCCGCACAGGCAGTAATCCGCGCGCTCCGATCCCTCCGGCTTATTGAGCACGGATATCGGCGGGACCTTCATCGCCATGTTCTGCCCATAATAATTGAGCTGATTTATTCCTCCGTCGCATATCACGTAGGTCGCGTCGCCGTTCGTTTTTACGTCCATTACGCTGGTGAGGTAGCTGCCGCTTTCCGCTGCGAAAAATCTTCCCATCTCAACGGTCAGCGGGTATTTCCCGGCGAACTCCCGGACGGCTTCCGCCGCCTCTGCCAGCAGAGCCATATCGGTTTCCTCGGTGAAATCCTTGAAGTACTCCACCGCAAGCCCCGTACCATACTCAATGTGCTCTGCACGGAAACCCAGCTCCGATTCCAGCTCCTGGCAGAATTCGTCCAGCAGTGAAAGCTCCCGGCGTATGGTCTGGACCTTCGTTTTCTGAGTGCCGGTGAAGTAGTGCAGCCCGACTATCTCAAGACCCTTGTAGGAATCCCGGTTCCGGATAACTTCCTTTATCACGGAAGCGTCCATGCCAAACTGGCTGCCGTGGGAAAGCCGGAGTATCAGCCGCGCCTTTCCGCCGCTCTTTACCGCGCGGGCGTTGATGAGCCGCACATGGAGCAGGCTCTCCGCAGTGAACAGACCTACCCCGTCGTTCCAGGCGCGCTCAACGTCGCGCTCGGTTTTGTTCACGCCGGAGAATATCACCTTGCTCATCGGAACGGAAAGCTCCTCGCATATGCTCAGTTCACCCGGGGAGCATACCTCGATATACGAGAACGCGTCCGGCAGGTATTTCAGCAGGAACGGATTCGCCTTTATCGAATAGCAAAGCCCGGTATTTTCCCCGAACGCCTCCTTTACTGCGTTCGCGCGGCGTGCGAAGTCGTCGCCGCTGATAACGTAGCAGGGAGTTCCGAAGCGGCGCGCCGCTTCTTCAAGTATAGTCTTGTTCATATCAGTCCTCTTGCTGGAGCTTCTCGATGAGCTTCATCATACCCTCGATACTGTTGAAGTTCTCAGGAACCAGGTTGCCTACGTGTATGTCGATATCGAATTCATCGTTCAGCGCGCCTACTATGGACACGATATCGAACGAATCAAGCACGCCCCCGTCGATGAGCTGCTTTTCCGCCTCCCAGTCGAGGTCGGGTCTGATTTCTTCAAGTACTCCAAGTAACTGCTCTTTCATGTTGTTTTCCTCCTGAATCATTTCATTAGTTCTTTAAGCGCCTGCATATTTATCTTGCCGTTTGCCAGCTTCGGCATCTCGTCGAGTTTTATGAGCTTTCTCGGCACCATGAAGCCAGGAAGCAGCCCTCTGAGATGCACCGCGGCTTCCTTTACCGTCGCCGCACCTGTGTAGAATAAATATATAAGCTCCTTTTCCTTTAGGTACATAGAGCACGCCTCGCTGACGCTCTCAAGGCGCAGCGCAGCCGCTTCTATTTCCGACAGCTCCACACGGTGACCGAGGTGCTTTATCTGACGGTCCTTCCTGCCCTTGTAGCCGAGGTTTCCGTCAGGGAGAAGCACGCCATAGTCGCCGGTCTTGTATATCAGCTCGCGGTAAGAGCTGTTCAGCGGATTCTGTATGAAGGACTTCGCCGTAAGCTCCGGGTCGTTATAATAACCCAGCGCCAGCGACTGCCCCGCTACGCATATCTCGCCCATCTCACCTGCTTTGGCGGGAGTGTTGTCCTCCTTCAGCAGGAACACCCTGTAATTCCTGTAGGGTACTCCTATCGGGAGCACGTCGCCGTCCTCTACCATGCCTTTCACCTCGTAATAGGTGCAGGACGCCGTGCACTCGGTGGGGCCGTACTGGTTGACGAACTTCGCGTCAGGGAGATTCTCCTGCCATATCCGCAGGATACTGCACGGCATGACCGAGCCGGAGAAGCATATCTTCTTCAGATACTGCGGCTTAGCTTCGTCGAACACGCCCATTTTCGCGGCGATGGTGAACACGGAAACGCTCCAGCCCACCGATGTCACCTTATGCTCGTTGAGCGCCTTGAACAGCTCCGACGGCATTACGAAGCACTCTTTGGGGATTATGAACATTGAGGCTCCGGTGAACAGCGGTATGTAGATATCACGGATAGCCGCAATGTAATCCAGCGGCGACTGGTTTCCCAGGACGTCTGCTTCGGTTATCCCCATCACTTCGATGTACGCGTCTATATAGTTCATCAGCGAGAGCATGGATGTTATAACGCCCTTGGGTCTGCCGGTGGAGCCGGACGTAAATATCACGTACAGCGGGTCGTCAAGGCATGCGGCGCCGGATATCTCGTCGAGGCGCTCCTGCGATATCTCATGCGCGAACAGTTCGTCCGCAGGGACTATCCCGCCTTCAAACCCCAGTTTCCCGGCGGCGGAGATGGTGTCCGCGTCGGAGATAAGTATCGCCGGCTTCAGCACGGACAGTATATCCCTCAGCCGGGATTCCGGCTGCGAGGCGTCCAGCGGAATGTAGTAGCACCCAGCGTACACCGCCCCCAGGAACATCACCGGGGTAAGCACTCCGCGCTTTCCCATCACAGCCACCGGGCTGCCTGGTCTGACGCGCTCCGCAAGCGCGCTTCCCAGGCGCTTTGCCTTTTCCTCTATCTCGCCGAACGTTATGCTGGCCGCGGCGTCGGAATACGCCGTCTTATCCCGGAACTGCGCCGCGGTTTTCTCAAGCCGCTCCAATACGCTTAGTTTCATTAAAGCTGTCTCCTTTACTGTATCTTCGGAAGCTCCTTAGTTTTCAGAAATGCCGCATAGTCGTCGCATATCTTCTCAGTCTCGCCGAACGCTATCTGCCTGCCATGGTCGAGCCACAGCACTTTGTTGCACATGCGCCGTATCTGGTCGAGAGAGTGCGACACAAGTATAGTCGCCTTTCCGTTGCGGATTATCTCCTTCATCTTTGCTTCGCTCTTTTCCCGGAAGGCACCGTCGCCGACCGACAGCACCTCGTCGAGTATAAGTATCTCCGGGTCGACCATGCTGGCGATGGAGAATGCTATGCGCGACTTCATGCCGCTTGAGAGCTGCTTGAACGGTCTCTGCTCGAACTCCTCAAGCTCCGAGAATTTCAATATCTCCGGGTAGCGCTCGTTCATGAACTCCCGGGTGTAGCCCAGCATTGCGCCGCGCAGGTAGGCGTTCTCCTTTAAGTTGAGGTCGCCGTCGAACCCGCTTGCAAGCTCCAGAAGCGCAGAAACCTTTCCGCGCACCCTGACGCTTCCGGAGGACGGCCGCATTATCTGCGTGATGACCTTCAGCAGGGTGGATTTCCCCGCTCCGTTGGTGCCGATTATACCGAGCATGTCGCCGTTTTCCAGCGAGAACGAAACATCGTTCACCGCGAGGAATTCCTCAGCGCGGTACTGGTGGGTCAGCTTCTTCATGACGAATTCTTTCAGCCCGATGTTGCGCAGGTCGCCCGTGATGTATTTCACGGACACGTTTTTAACTTCGATTATTTTGCCCATAAACGCCCCCGTCAGATGTAGTACAGGAACTTGTAGTTCTTCTTCTTATAGATAACGGCGCCCAGCACCAGCGCGGCGAGCGCGTATCCCGCCGCCAGCAGGTGAAACGTCCACTGCGGTATCTCGCCCTCAAGGATTATCTTGCGGAAATACCTGATGTAGACGTACACCGGATTGAGATAGAACAAGTACTGCTTCTCAAGCGGGTAGGCGTCTATCGAGTAGAATATCGCCGAAACGTACATCAGCAGGAGCGTGAAGATATCGTAGAGGTACTTGAGGTCCTTGAACATGATGTACAGCGCCGAGAGGATAAGCCCCATTCCAAGGTTGAACGTCACCAGACAGCACACCGGGTAGATCAGCAGAAGGAACTTCCAGGTAAATGTCACCCCGTCGAACAGACAGAACACGAAAAGCACGCACAGGTTTATCCCGAAATTGATGAGCGATGAAACGTTCTTCGACAGCACGAACATATATTTCGGCACGTTTATCTTGGAAAAGATCTTCGCGTTTGCCTGGAGGGCGGTCATGCCGCCGTTGGTGGATTCCTTGAAATAGCTGAACAGCAGGTTTCCGCAGAACATGTAGATAACGTAGTGCTCCATGTTCCGCCCGAAGAACTGCGTGAACACCAGAGCCATTACCCCCAGCGTCATCAGCGGGCCGAGTATGCTCCAGAGCATACCCAGCACCGTGCGTTTGTATTTTTTTGTAAAGTCACGCTTCACCAGCTCCTCAAACAGGAAGCGGTTCTGCTTTATCTTCTGCTTTATTCGTTCCAGCATATTCTCACTTCCTTGTTCCCACCGGGGCGGTCATTAAGCGTCAGGCTTTGTTAGCCAGTTTCTGAGTTTATTGTTCCACAATGCTTTTGCCGCTTTAACCATCAGGATATTCAGTATGACAAATATTACAGTAAGGATCGTCATCCACTTGACGCACATACCGTAGCTGCTGCCGGGAATAGTATTTTCAACTATTTTCTCAGCGGCGCTATGATTAAGATAGATGTCTAATGAAAGCGGTGCGAAGTATTTCATCCATCTGAATCTGAACAGCTTTCCAACATAGCTCTGGCCGCTGAACGATATTGCCATAGGAACAGGCAGCATGAGCATCACGGACATAATGGCCTTGTTGTCTCTGACAACAAACCAGCTGAAAAAGAAAATGCCATACAAAAGCACTTCTGCGAACGTGAGCAGTATACGCGCGTTGCGGTTGAGCTTCGCATTTTTTATTCTTATATAGATGGTATAGGCGCATATTCCAAAGCAGAGACCGCAAAGCCCCTTTATAAATCCGCCCATCAGTGCGCCGTATAGCTTCGTATGGTTCAGGAAGCGGAAATCGTTTTCCTGACACATATATCCGAGTGTACCGACCGCGATGAGCGGAGCAAGCACATAAAGCGTAAGGTCGCGCTTGGCGTACAGCAGGTAAGCGAGCGGGAGCATACATATCAGCATAGCCGGCAGATACCATGTTGCCATATTATTATTCATCCAAACTCCGGAAGAATACAAGCAGAACAGCTCCGGAAATATTTTAGATATCCTCAAACCAAGGCCTTTTCCAGAAAGAAGCACGTTTGCGGTTAAGCCGATAAACATCGCAGCAATGTACGGAAGGGCGAACGACTTGAATTTATTCAGCACGAACTGAATAGAGGACTTTGCGCAGTTTTGCGTTTCGCTGCGCTTTACTATGCTGTTAGCCATCAGCATTCCGGACAGAATGAAGAAAAAGTGCACGCAGCCCGCGCCAAGCTGAGGAGGCAGCATTTTTTCAGCCTCCTTGCTGAGATCACCCGTATGGTATAAGACAACCAACAGTGAAAACACGATCCGAAAGAAATCCAGTTCGTAGTTTCGCTCCTTTTTCTTCTGGACTGCCGCAGTATCCAGCTTTACTGCTTCTATAATGTCTGCCTGCATTTGTCAACACCTCATTGTTCTGTATATTTTCACTGCGACAAGTTCCTGTTCCGCCGCCCGCGTCTTATTCGTCAGCCTCAGTTTCAAGCGGAGACTGCGTATTGGTAACTTTCTTTATCAGCGCAACGATGCGCTCGCTTGCGTGACCGTCGTCCGAGCATTCTTTCTTGGCGAGGAAGTCGTCGATGCGTTCCTGATACGGAGCGTCATCGAATGCCATGATATTTTCTGAAAGCTCGTCAGGGGTCGTTGAAATGGAGAACGGAGTTTCGGTCAGCGGATAGTAGAACCCGCGTCCCTGGTCGTACTTGTCGAGGTCGGTCGCATAGATGAACAGCGGTCTTCTTGTCAGCACATAATCATATGCCCAGCTTGAATAGTCAGTTATTCCCGCGTCGGCAATGGACAGCAGCTCCTGCATATCGATATAGCTTGTGACATCTATTATTGAACTGTCGAACACATCTGCTGTGACGCTCTTTGCCCGATTTTTGAAATGCTTGCGGACAAAGACGACCCACTCGCCGCCGAATTTTTCTTCAAGGTCGCTTTTCAGCCTGTCAAAATCAAGGTCGCACCAGTCAAGGCTTCCGTCGTCACGGAATGTCGGCGCATATATCATTATTTTCTTTCCCGGGTCTACCATGTAACGCTTGCAGATTTTAGCTCTCATCTCGCTGAGGTCTTCCCGGAACAGGATATCGTTCCGCGCATGACCGTATCTGAGATATGGGACATCTTTCCAGAACGTTTCTCTGTAAACGTCCTCCTCAAACTTGCAGTTGGAAATGCAGTAATCTGTTACAGCGTTGCAGAGCTTTGCGCGGCTGAGCCAGTGCTTATCTCCGCTGAGGCGCTTTATGCCCATGCTTCCGTGCCATGTGTTGATGTACACCTGACCCGGCTTTTTCTTCATGCCATTATCCCACACGCAGTTCAGAGCATTATCCAGCCAAACCTTGGCTGTGCTCATCTCGTAGTACATTTCCTTGCTCTGATACTTTATCAGCCGGACTCCTGCGGGATAGTCGCCCTTGGAATACTTGCCGTTTGCCGGGATCACCCACACGATATCGACCGGCAGATCCTGCCTGAGCATTTCCTCAACAATGTATTTCAAGTTGCAGTTATACCGCTTGTCGAACGTTATGGCAAACACCTTATTTTCCTGAATGGGCAGCTTGCTGAATTTTCTGCGGAAGTGTGCGCGTTTCATCTTGCGGTACTGGTTGAGCATCTTGCTGAACAACTTTCCGATAAGATTTTTCTTCTTAGCGGCTGCCTTGAACTTCCGCTTGAATTTCGTCTTGAAATTGTCTGTTTTAAGGTTTATTTTCTTTATAGCCTCGTCGGTCTTATCCAGGCGCTTGTCCAGGGCTTTCTTGTTTGCGTTTACCTGCTTGGTCAGACTATTTATCTTATTCATCAGCGCTTCGTAGGTCACGTCGTTCCGCGCATAGACCTCATTTGCGCCAGCCAGCGCGTTCTCGCGTTCTTCATCTTCAAAGCACGCTGCCATCCGCCGGAACATCTCGCCAAGCGGAACATGCGCCGTCCAGCCTGCGGATTTGAGCTTGCTGATGTCCATCATAAGGTAACCGTTTGGCCGATATATGTTTTTCTGGGGCGATTCGGATTCTTCTGCGCCGCAGTTGGTAAGTACGGAAACTTTTCCATTGCCGAGCACGTCTGCAACGGTCTGTACCATTTCCTTTACGGAGCAGTAGCTCTCATCATTTCCGACATTATATGCCGTTCTGCGCTCGCCGTTCACCAGCAGGAACAGTATCGCGCCTGCCGCGTCAGCAGAATAGAGATACATATTTTCCTTTGAACCGTCCGTTTTCAGGCAGATATCCTCGCCGTTAAGCGCGCAGCGCGCTGCGTAAGCGAAAACTCGTCCGTCGTCCTTTTTGACGCCCGGACCGAATGTCTGCACAAGTCTGGCGGTGGTCACCGGTACGCCGTACTCCTCCGCATAGGCGCAGCACATATTCTCTGCAAAGCGCTTACCCTCAGGATAGCTGCTGCGCGGGGAGGTAAGGTCGATATATCCGAGGTCGTTTTCAGAAAGCGGTCTGCGCTCATATATCGTGCCGTAAGCCTCCATACTGGAAAGAAACACGACGCCGGAAACATTTTTCTTCCGGGCGAGGTCGAGAACGTTTTTCGTTCCGGTGACGATGGTGTTTATCGTTTCCACCGCATGGTCAACGAAATACTGGCTGGAAGTCGGGCAGGCTCCATGAATGATATAGTCTATCTTACCAACTATTTCCGGGATATGCTCTGCCGTACCGAGAATAAAGGTTATATCGCAGCCATCGGTTATCTGTTGATTGAATTTGGCACCTGCTTTTTCGATGCTCCTGACTAATGCGACCACCTTTATCCCGGCGTCGAAAAGCTGGTTGTAGCGCAGCAGCGCGCAGACAACTGTATAGCCTATAAGTCCGGTTGCGCCGGTAATAAATATCGTTTTGCCTTTCAACTCTTGCCACGGTATGTAATCATATGAAGCGAGCCTGTCGAGATCATCTCTGAATATTGGATTCTCTGTCCACATAGCGTGTTATATCCCCCAGATCTGTGAATTTTCCCGTGCCTCAGAAATTGCCCTGAACACATAGAAATCCGAGGGAGTTGTTATCTTGATATTCTCCACGGGGCCTTCTACGACATGAAGCTCGGCGCCATAGTATGACATAAGCATCGCTGAATCGATCATGTTCAGTGCGCCTTCACTGACTGCCTTGCTGTGTGCTTCCACTATATCGCACAGTCTGAATGTCTGCGGAGCGCGCGCCATTCTGCATTTGCTTCTGTCCATTATCTGGTCAACGCTGTCATTGTCGGAAACTGTGATTATTGTCTCAATAGCCGGGGTCACGGTTATTGCATTTCCGTACTGACCTGCGCACTCTATGTTGCGTGTGATTATATCCTCGTTTATCAGCGGGCGGACGCCATCATGTATCAGCACGAGCGAATCGCGCGGGATATCCTTATCTTCCCAGAACGCGGTCAGACCGTTTCTTATCGACTGCTGGCCCGTCTGTCCGCCGGGAACCACATACTTCACCTTCTTTATGCGGAACTTTTCCAGCAGTTCGTTAAGATAGTCTATCCATCCTTCAAGGCATACCACGGCGATTGCGTCTATTTCCGGATGCCGGTCGAAGATATCTATCGTATGTATTATGATCGGCTTTCCGTTGAGTTCAAGAAACTGCTTGGGCTTGGTCTTTGAATTCATTCTGGTGCCGGTGCCTCCGGCGAATACAAGTGCAAGATTCATATTTTTCTCCCTTTTAATTATTTATTTTTTATGCGAACTTCTGCGTTCCTCCTCTGGAGGAAGCTTCATATATTCACCGTAATTTCTGCTGAGATAACTGTCCCAATTCTTCGGAGCGTCAAGCGTTTCACCCTCAAAGCTCAGCTTTTCCGTCTTCTCGAACCACTCTGCCGGAAAGAACTCCTTATCAGCTTTATACGCACCGCCCGGGGAGCATAGCACACCGCTGTCTGTGCTGCTGTATATTCCCATGATAAGTAGTCTGCGCAGCTTCCTCAGCCGCTTCACCGAAAGCAGAGACATCAGCCGGAATCCTGCCCGGGCTGTCAGCTTCTTATAGGGTATGAAGTCAGACCAGTCAAGCTTCACCTGAAGAACGTAATTGGATACGTTTATCATGCTGAACAGCAGTTTGGTGCGCCTATTCAGCGCCTTTGCCGGAATAAGCGGAAAGATGTCGATATATACTCCCAGGGGACTATTCGGACAGCCTGTACTGAACGGAAACCTGGTATCGCAAAGTTTTATGAACACAAACGGGTATTTCGGGTCGCTCGGCTCTGACTGTATCCGTATATATTCAGGAAGTTCCCCGGCGAAGCCGGCGAACCTCTCCAGATCGCCGGCTGGCATGGCGACGTCCACATCGTCGTCCCATGGTATGAAGCCCCTGTGCCTTACTGCTCCCAGAAGCGTTCCTCCCATGATGAAATACTTCAGTCCATGCCTTTCGCAGATATCCCTGAACAGGCACAGAAGCTCCAGCATCCGTGACTGATCCTCTGTCATATGGCGCTGTCTCTCCCTCCGCATGATATTGGGGCGGTCATTTCCTGCCCATCAGCTTTTTCAGCCGCTCAGTGTTCTTTTTACCTATGATCTGCGCCAGCTTCGTATGGCGGCGCTGCGAACAGGTCTGCCACGAAGCGTCGAACCAGTGTATGGCATACGTTTTTTCAGTCACCGTAAGCCTGCCTGTTTCAAGCTCCTTTGGCGAAAAATATTCCTTTGGGAAAATCTCCATACCCATAACATTTTGCTGCGCCCCGCTGCATATCAAACCGTTCTGGTTCATCAGTGCAGTTAAGATCTGCACATTTGTAGTGAGGTCAGGCTTACCGTTTTCATCGCAGAATCTGCGCCCGGCGTACGCTTTGAGCGCCTGTCTGATGAATTCATGCCCTTTTTCGCTGCCAATAACGCAGGTAGCGATATTTAAGCCGTCCTCAAAGCCTATAAAACCACGCAGGTTCAGCAGCTCCCCGAACGGCTTAAGAAGTTCAACATCGGTGTCAAGATATATCCCACCGTATTCATACAGCGCTTTGAGGCGGAAATAATCCGACACGAACGCCCATTTTCTGCATCGGTATGCGCCGCGGACATATTCGTTCTCCTCAACATCACAGTTGCCCTCGTCCCAGCGCACTATTTTGAAATCAGGACAAAGGCTCTTCCAGTTCTCAATGAGACGTGTCGTTTTCTTGTTTGGAGGATTGTCTCCGAACCAGCAGTAGTGTATTGTCTTGGGTATGGACATATCTCACCTCATATATTTTCCACTGCTCTTTGCCGCCCTTTTTTCTTTCAGTCTTTTCAGCATTTTCTGCGGGAGCAGCCAAATGATCCACGGTTTAATAGCATATGGCAGTGCCAGCGGGAACAAACCCAGTGCTGCAAACCTTGTCCACCGTGTTCTGACCTCGTTCGTCCGGTCCCTGAAATTTCGTGTAGAAATGCCATTATGCGGCAGCGAATACGCAAACAAGAACTCCTGCAGATTTGCGCCGTAGTACCCTTTCTCGTAAAGCCTCATCAGCAGATCGTAATCCTCGCAGCGTTCGCACCGCGGCAGTGCAGAGTACCCGCCGACATTTTCCAAGACATCTCTTCTGAACATCAGCGCCGGGTGTATGAATGGCATACTGAACAGGAAGTCCCGCGCCTGCGGGGTCTCCGGGAAGCATTGAACGCCTGCGTCGGCTCCGTCCTGTACCAGGCGGACATTGCAGCCAACGAACGCTGCGTCATGAGAGCGAAGATATTCGATCTGTTTTTCAAACCGCTCCGGAAAGGAGAAATCATCATCGTCCATTCTGGCTATCCATGCGCCGTACGATTCCTTCAGGCAGACATTTAGCTGCTCCGAAAAAGAACTTGTTTCTTCGCCGCTGATGAGCCTTATTCTGCTGTCGCGCATGGCGTATTCCGCGAGAAGCGCTTTTGCCTGTTCCGTCGAACCGCGTTCACATATGACCAGTTCAAAATCAGAATAAGTCTGCGCAAGGATCGAATCAACACTTCGTCTGAGCGTATTCAGCTCAGACCGGAGGTACCTTACACCCATTATGACAGAAATCAAATTCTCTGGCGGCATCTTTATTCTCCCACAGCCCTGTTCGCAGGCGCTTCTGCACATGGCGGCATAACATCTAACCTATTGATTATACTCCATTTACAGTCTTTTGTCAATATCTCCGCATGAATTTCCAGCGTCTGGTATTTATTGATTTGATTAAGGTTGCAGTATTTTGCAGAAGCGGACAGTGCATAATCAACTCAGGGAGAATTTCCCTAAAAACATACAAAAATCATTATTAAAACAGGAGGAATAACACATGGCGATCAAAACCCTGAAACTCACCGGCTCTGAAATTTCAATGACCGGGCTTGACGGTTATAACGCGCATATCAGAAATGATGGCACGTCCGATGTTTACGCATCTGCACGATCTGGCATAAAGGCAGGTGCGGATGGTGTGCTTTACATTCCGGCGGGCACCTCTGCAATGCTCTCCGGCATCTCCGGCGGATTGTATCTGCTCGGAAACGGCTCAGTTCAGATAATCTCTAACGACTATGCTGAGTCCCCTTTTAAGTCGGCCGTGACATTCGGCTCGGTCACGGAAGTTGTATACAGAGCCGCCGGCTCGTCCGGATTGCTGATAAATCCTGATTTCAGGATAAATCAGCGAGGACAGGCTAAATACACATCAGGTTACTCAGTCGATAGATGGTATTCTACCGGAAAGTGTAGTGTAGCGCCGATTTCCAGCGGTGTGAAGCTCACCTCCACGGTGGCGGCATCGTCAACGACTCATGTGTTCTGGCAGAATTTTGAGTTTCCGTTTCCACCGGGAAAATACACGCTATCTCTCAAGGCAGCGGACGTCACCGGAGTATGGGCCGCGCGTATCCGCACTGTGACCGCAGCCGGGGACTACGTTGACAGCTACTATACTCCCAGGCTTCAGGCTGGCATAAACAGTGTGACGGTAGATCTTCCTGACAGCGAGTACATATCAGCGGTATCCGTGAGCCTGACCAAAGGCACGCAAATCGGAGATTCGCTTACCATCGAGTGGATAAAACTGGAAAATGGCTCTGCAACACTGTTTGTTCATCCCGACCCGGCGACCGAGCTCGAGAAGTGTCAGCGTTTCTATCAGGTTCGCAGTTCCGGCGACATATCTGCGGCAGATCTTCGGCCGTGTATGAGAGGCGTTCCTGCCAGCGTCACTGCAGTGGAGGGCGGCTTCGCTTATAATGCGGAGCTCTGACGGGCTGACCGACAAAGACGGCTCGTCTGTTATGTGTTGGAATGATGAGTTTCTCACATTTCGTTTCTTAAATATCCGCTCCCGGAAATCTGACACAGCTCCGGGAGCGGATTTTCATTTAATTTGAGCAATGCATTCATCACACACTGATGTTTATTGCAGATTTACAGAATCAACCAATATTCCATGCCTCCACAAACAGGCTTTTGGATAAATACGGCTGTGCAAAGGTAGAGATCAAGAAAATGTCATTTTTATAAATAGTATAAATTGAGGACATTGACAAATGTTAGACTGTGGTGTATAATATTCCTGTCATGCGAAATTTTATATAAATATCTTAGCTGATTCGATTATTGGCATATTGACAGAAGATATAAAATTGCAAACAGTCATTATGGCAGGCGGATAATGAGAACAAATCTGACCATAGATCAGAATATCAAAGCTTGGGCTCCTTGGAAGAAATGGTAAGGTGTAATATGAATTTCGATTTTTACAGTGGAAAGACTGTGCTGATCACTGGTCACACCGGATTTAAGGGAAGCTGGATATGTAAGGTGCTGACCATGTATGGTGCCAATGTCGTAGGGTATTCCCTTGAACCTCCCACAAAGCCCAGTCTGTTCGAAGCCGCCGGTATTGAAAAAGGCATCACCTCCGTCTTCGGGGATATCCGTAACTTTCCAAAACTTAATGAAACAATGCAGCAGCACCGTCCGGAGATAGTTATACACATGGCTGCTCAGCCAATCGTTCGCGAGAGCTACCGCGATCCGGTATACACCTACGAAACAAACGTCATGGGTACTGTGAATGTATGCGAGGCAGTGCGGCAGTGCAGCAGTGTTAAGAGCTTTGTGAATGTCACCACCGACAAGGTTTACAGGGACGACAATTTCAAACGGAAGTCTGGCTACTGTGAACTTGATGCACTGTCTGGCGACGACCCGTACAGCAGCTCAAAATCCTGCTCGGAGATTGTGACCGCTTCCTACACCAAGTCGTTCCTTAAGGCAAATGGAGTTGCAGTTTCCACCTGCCGCGCCGGAAACGCTATTGGCGGCGGAGATTTCGCAAAGTACAGGATAATCCCGGACTGCGTGCGGGCAATTGGAAACGGAGAGGAGATAATCGTCCGCAATCCTTATTCCATAAGGCCCTATCAGCATGTTCTTGAGCCGGTCGCAGCATACCTCATGCTGGCTGCGATGCAGTATAAAAAGCCTGAACTTGCTGGAAGCTACAACATTGGTCCAGATGATTGCGACTGCATAAACACCGGCGACCTGGTTAGCCTGTTCTGCGAAAAATGGGGAAACGGTGTTTCCTGGAAGAACGTCAGCGAGACAAGCACCCTACATGAGGCAATTTTTCTGAAGCTGGACTGCTCCCGTATAAAGAGCATCCTAGGCTGGAAGCCTCGATGGCATATTACTGACGCCATAGAAAAGACGATAGAATGGAGCAGAGCATACCTCGCCGGAGAGAGCGTCAGCGCTATTATGGAAAAGCAGATAAATGAATATATGATGGATTTATAATATATGTGAAATTTCCGAAAAGGCAGTGGCATATAAAGCAACTCGTATTACAATATGAGTAACCACACTACCACCTATTACAATGCGCCCTTCCATCCATATCGAGCGGTGACAGCCTGGACTGGAAAAAGCCAGACCCCGCAGCCATCGCCAAAAAGGTCGTGAACTCGGTGAAATCCGGCTCCATCGTGCTGTTCCACAACGACCTTGAGAACACCACGGAAGCGCTTCCGCAGATACTTGAGCAGCTATCGCAGAAGGGGTACGAGTTTGTTCCGGTAAGCGAGCTTATCTACACCGAAAACTACACCATCGACCCTAACGGAATGCAGATCCCGATAGTCCAGAGCAATGCGGAGCTAACTCCCGAGAATGTGGACGAGGTGATGGCGCAGTACTCGGAGCAGCTCCGCAGCGCGGGTGTGTCAGACGAGCAGATGGCGCTTGCGGCTCAGGCCGTCAAGAACGGTGCCGAGATACCAGACGAGGTTTACAATGCTCTCGCTGATTACGCAATGGCGAACGGAGTAAACCCGGGAAATCTGATCCAGGAAACCGGAGAAGCTCCGGTTACAATGGATCCTGAAAGCTCCGGGGCGGAAACTTCAGACCCGGGAAACGGATTCGGGAAGTAAAATCAGGATCTCAGAGCCGCCGCGGCGGTAAGGTAAGGACGGGCAGGCAGAACGCTTGCCCGTTTTTGGCAAGGTATAATTTAGCGGCGAGTGTTCCGCTTACTGCAATCCCAAATCGGGAGTCAAGGGGGACTAGTCCCCCTTGCGAGTCGAGGGCAGCGCCC
>OGDF01001317.1_pt1 | contig 37015 bp, 29 predicted proteins | sample 1570141 | NCBI WGS metagenome assembly OGDF01 (sample SAMEA4370581, study PRJEB24528) | human gut metagenome
TGTCAGTGCAGAAAAGCGGGAGCAGATCCGCAGGGTGATCGAGGAGACCGGTTATAAACCGTCTGCGCAGGCACAGATGCTGCGTACCAAAAAGACGAAGCAGATCGGTGTGATTATCCCGAAGATCAATTCCGAATCCATCAGCGGGATGGTCTCTGGGATCAGCAAGGAGTTAAAGCAGGCGGGCTTCTGGCTGCTTTTGGCAAACACGGAAAACCAGGAACGCGAGGAAGTGGAGTATTTAAAGCTCTTTTCCGAAAATCAGGTGGACGGGATTATCCTGATCGGGACGATTTTCACACCGGCGCACAAGCGTGCACTGCGCGCGCTGCAGGTTCCGGTCGTGGTGCTGGGACAGAAGCTGGAAGGCTACAGCTGCGTCTATCAGGATGATTATCTTGCAGCAAAGGAATCCGCGCGTATGATGTTAAAGGATGCGAAGCATCCGGCGTGTCTTGGTGTGACGAAGCGAGATCATGCAGCCGGGGAAGAACGTTTCCGTGGATTTTTGGATGTTCTGGAAGAAAAGGGAATAGACTGGGACAACAGCTTTTATGAGGAAAGTGCTTTTTCTGTTGAGGACGGCTATGAGGCAATGGGACGCTTATGGGAGCGGCATCCGGAGATTGATGCAGTATTTGGGGCAACGGATTCTGTAGCGCTCGGCGCGCTTGGCTGGCTGCAGGAGCATCAGATCCGGATTCCGCAGCAGGTTGCGATTTCCGGCGTGGGCGACACGGTTTCCGGGCGGATCGTTGCGCCGAAGCTTTCCAGCGTGCACTTTTTTTACCAGACCAGCGGACAGGAGGCGGCGCGGCTTTTGCTGGAGCTGATGAATGGAAATCCTGCGGGAAAAGAAATTAAAATGGGTTTTCGTATAGAGGAGAGAGGGACGACGCGCCAAACTGCGATTTAGAAAAATTTAAGAATTGTTTTGGAAAAGCTTCCACAGTTTTAGCGGGAGCTTTTTTTGTTGTGTCGGTATGCTTGTACTCAGAAAGAGAAAGCGAGGAATAGCAATGAACAAAACAAAAACAAAACAATCTGTAACACAGCAAAAATCAAACTGGAAGCCCTGGCAGATCGTACTGGTGATCCTTCTCGGATTATGTGCCCTGCCGGTGGTGGTTCCGGTAGGGTTCGGACTGCTTGCCGCTGCAGTCGGAATTGCAGTAGCACTGGGTGCCTGCGTGCTCGGTCTGTTGGCCTGCAGCGCAGCCTGCGGCATCGGAATGATCCTTGTGCTGGCAGCACTGCTTCTGGGCGGACTGTTTTTCATCGGGACAGGAATTGTTTCGATGTTTCATGCGGTTGGCAGCGGCTTTGCGATTCTGGGCAGCGGCTTTATGATGACAGGCTCAGCAATCCTGGGCACAGCATTGCTGAGCGGACTGGTGTGGCTGATCTGGAAAGGAATTTTATGGATCCGCAGCAAGGCTGGCGGAAAGAAAAAAGCCGGCATCGCAGAGCCGGAACCTGAGGCAGCGCCCGGCGAACAGATGACGGGCACATCTGCTGCTGAAACGGACAGCAACGGATTTCACCTGCTGGAGAAAAAGGAGGCGGACAGCGATGAAAAATAAAACATTGAAAAAGACGCTTCTGATTTCGATAGGTCTGTTGGCAGCAGGCGGCATCTGTATTGGCATTGGGATTGCGATGGGAGGAAGCCCGGTGTTTTATCTGGATAACGAAGGGATTCATTTGAAAGAGACAACAGCCTGCCCGGAGACGGTACAGGATTATGCCGGACAGAAGCAGCTGGCAGCATTTGAAAAAATTGAGGTGGATCTGAAATACGGAGAGTTTTCTTTGGAGGAAGGCGATTCTTATAGTGTTGAATATCTTCTGGCAGGCGATCGGGAAGAACCGGTGTGCCAGGTGGAGAATGGAAAACTCATAGTGAAAGAAGGCAATTCCGGGGAAACGCAGGAAGGTAATCGGTGGTATTTCCGGCTCTGGGGAGAAGAAGGAGAACGGCGGCAGGACGCTCCTTATGTGAAAATCACAGTGCCGAAGGGTGCCAGGCTGAAAGAGGTTTCGGTTGATGCGCCGTGGGATATCGATCTTGCAGGGAATCTTTTCGCAGAGAAGCTTTCTGTAAAGACGAGCTATGGTGAGATTAAAATGGAGGACTGGAACGGAATTGACCTGAGTATTTACGACGAAGACGGTGACATCAAGACCGGAAATCTGACCGGTAATAAGGTAGAGATCACCGGTCTGTATGGAGATCTGAACATTGGCTGTATCGAAAGCACACAGGCGTTTTTGGAAGCGGAGAATGGTTCGGTAACTGTTTTTGCAGGAACGCAGGGCACGCTGGACGTAAAAAACAGTTACGGGGATACGAACATATACGAAATGCAGAAGGCGGATGCATATGGATATGATCTTCGCACAGAATATGGTGAAATTCATTTTTCGGGATATGAGATGATGGAAAATGAGAACGGAGACGCAGCAGAGTACAGAAAACAGGCACCCGGCAGTGCTGTCATCCGGGTATCCGCAGAAAACGGCGATATCAAAATCCGGGAGAATGTTGCGCAAAGCACTTTGGAAGAAACAGTTGCAGAAACAAAATCTGTAGACGAAGAGGAGTGATTTCAATTTCATAAAGACGTAGAGACAGCTCCGGCAATCTAAAAAAAGGATTGTCGGAGCTGCTTGTATAAGTTGCCTGAAAAGATGTATACTCTTTTTGGCGAAAACGTGAATTTACAAAATGTCGTGAAAACAGAGGGCGGGGGTTACCATGGATTACAGGAAAACAGCACAGCAGATCTGTGACAACATAGGAGGCAGGAAAAATATCATCAGCGCTGAGCACTGTGCGACGCGACTGCGTCTGGTCATCGGAGACAATGACAAGTGCAGCAAGGAAGCAATCGAAGCAATCGACGGTGTGAAGGGAGTCTTTTTCGCGTCCGGACAGCTGCAGATTATTTTCGGGACAGGAACGGTCAACAAGGTTTACGACGAATTTATCCAGATCGCGGGCATCAGCGCATTTTCCAGGGAAGAAGTCCGACAGGCAGCAAGCACAAAGACGAGCCTTTGGAGGCGTGCAGTAAAGACATTGGGAGATGTATTTATTCCGATCATTCCGGCGATCGTAGCGAGCGGTCTGCTGGTGGGGATTCTGGAAGGACTTTGTGAGGTTTATCCTGCAATGGAGCAGTCCGGTACATATACGATCCTTCACCTGTTTTCGAATGCGGCATTTGTTTTTCTGCCGATCCTGATCGCGATCAGCGCGGCAAAGGTATTTGGCGGAAATCTGTATCTTGGTGCAGTTATCGGTATGATCATGATTCATCCGGATTTGATGAATGCATGGAGTGTTGTAGATGCAGAAAGTATTCCTAAATTGAATGCATGGTTCCGGTTGTGATCGCAGTATGGTTTATGAGCATGCTGGAAAAGAAACTGCACAAGATCGTTCCGGAAATTATCGACCTGTTTGTGACACCGCTTGTGACGGTGCTTGTAACGGGGTATTTGACCCTGACAATTTTCGGACCTGTTTTTTCCTGGGTGGAAAACGGCGTACTGGAAGGCGCTCAGTGGCTGATTACGCTTCCCTTTGGAATCGGTGCGGCACTGTGCGGCGCGGTCTATGCGCCGACGGTTGTAGCGGGTGTACATCATATGTATAGCGCGCTGGAAGCGGGACTGATTTCAAAAAGCGGATTAAATACGTGGATGCCAATTGCGACGGCAGCCAATGTCGGTCAGGGTGCAGCGGCGCTTGCTCTGGCATTAAAAACCAAAAACAGCAAGGTAAAGGCCCTTGCGCTGCCGTCTTCGCTGTCCGCATTTTTAGGCATCACCGAGCCTGCAATTTTTGGTGTCAATATCCGTTACATGAAACCGTTTGTGGCAGGAATGATCGGAGGGGCCTGCGGTGCACTGATTGCCGGATGGACAGGCATCGGAGCGACAGCTTATGGCGTAACCGGACTGTTCGGATATCTGATTACGACGGATGATACGCTGCAATATACCCTTGTGATTGCGGTAGCGTTTGTGGTCAGCTTCGTGATTTCATGGGTGCTGTATCATGATGAGAAAGCGCCTGGCGAGAAAACCGCCGCACGAAAGCAGTAAACCTATATCCGAAAAGAATGGAAAACACGAAATTCATTCCTTCAAGTTATAAAAGCCATATCAAACCGATATGGCTTTTTTCCTGTTTTTATTGAAAAATATACAGTGTTACGTTAAACTTAGAAAGAACAGCTCAATTACAATTGGGCGCAGTATTGGAGGAACAGCTCGATGAAATTACAGATTGCATGTATTCCGGGCGATGGAATCGGACCGGAAATTGTAGCACAGGCGAATAAAGTACTGGATCAGGTGGCAAAGAAATTCGGCCATGAAATAGAGCGCAAGGAGATTTTGATGGGCGGTGCATCGATTGATGTGCACGGCGTACCGCTGACAGATGAGGCGATTGCGACAGCGAAGGCGGCAGATGCGGTTCTGATGGGTTCGATCGGCGGAGATACCAACACCTCCCCCTGGTACAAGCTCCCTCCGGAAAAGCGTCCGGAAGCAGGTCTGTTGAAGATCCGCAAAGCACTCAACTTATTTGCAAATTTAAGACCGGCTTATTTGTATCCGCAGCTTGCAGGCGCGTGCCCGTTAAAAGAAGAAATTAGCCAGGCAGGCTTTGACATGCTGATTATGAGAGAGCTGACCGGCGGTCTGTATTTTGGCGAGCGCCATACGACGACAGAAAACGGCGTGCGCAAGGCAGTCGATACCCTGACCTACACCGAAGAGGAAATCCGCCGAATCGCGATCAAGGCGTTTGATGTAGCGCGCAAGAGAAAAGGCAAAGTGACGAGCGTGGACAAGGCAAACGTGCTGGATTCCTCGAGACTGTGGAGAAGCGTGGTGGAAGAGGTGGCAAAGGATTATCCTGATGTGGAGCTGTCTCATATGCTCGTGGACAACTGTGCGATGCAGCTGGTCAAAGATCCGGCGCAGTTCGATGTGATCCTGACCGAAAATATGTTTGGCGATATTCTTTCGGATGAAGCGAGCATGGTGACCGGCTCGATCGGTATGCTGTCTTCCGCAAGCTTAAACGATACAAAGTTCGGCTTATATGAGCCCAGTCACGGCAGTGCGCCGGATATCGCGGGCAAAGATCTCGCAAATCCCATTGCAACTGTGCTGAGTGCTGCCATGATGCTGCGTTATACCTTTGATCTGGATAAAGAGGCAGAAGCAGTGGAAGAAGCGGTTCGCAAGGTTCTGGCAGAGGGCTACCGCACCGGAGATATTATGGACGTAGGGTGTACATTAGTTGGATGCAGCAAGATGGGCGATCTGCTTGCAGAGCGGATTTGATTTTTGACAACAGAATGTGAGGAACGAACAAATGAGAAGTGATAATGTAACAAAAGGCGTCCAGCAGGCACCGCACAGAAGTCTGATGAATGCACTGGGAATGACAGAGGAGGAAAAGAACAGACCGCTGATCGGTATCGTAAACTCCTATAACGAAATCGTGCCCGGACATATGAACCTGGATAAAATTACAGAAGCGGTCAAGCTCGGCGTCGCGATGGCTGGAGGCACCCCGGTTGTATTCCCGGCAATCGCAGTCTGCGATGGTATCGCGATGGGACATGTCGGCATGAAATATTCCCTCGTAACCAGAGACCTGATCTGCGACAGCACCGAGTGTATGGCGATGGCACATCAGTTCGATGGTCTGGTATGTATCCCTAACTGTGATAAAAATGTGCCCGGTCTTTTGATGGCAGCGGCAAGACTGAATATCCCGACGATTTTTGTTTCCGGCGGTCCAATGCTGGCAGGACATCTGCACGGCAGAAAGAGAAGCTTATCTTCTATGTTTGAAGCAGTAGGCTCCGTGGCAGCAGGCACCATGTCGCTGGAAGAGCTGCAGGAATACGAAGAAAAAGTATGTCCGACCTGCGGTTCCTGTTCCGGTATGTACACCGCAAACTCCATGAACTGTCTGACAGAGGCGCTGGGCATGGGCTTAAAGGGTAACGGCAGATTATGGAGCTGGTTCGCAAGGATATCAAGCCCCGCGACATCATGACAAAGGATGCGTTCTTAAACGCCCTGACCGTCGATATGGCGCTCGGCTGTTCTACAAACTCCATGCTGCATCTGCCTGCAATCGCGCATGAGGCAGGCGTAGAGCTGAACATGGAAATCGCAAATGAAATTTCTTCTCATACACCGAACCTGTGTCATCTGGCACCTGCAGGTCCGACCTACATTGAAGACTTAAATGAGGCTGGCGGCGTATACGCAGTTATGAATGAATTAAATAAGAAGGGACTGTTAAAGACAGACCTGATGACGGTAACCGGAAAGACCGTCGGCGAAAATATCGAAGCCTGTGTAAACCGCAATCCCGAAGTGATTCGTCCGATTGAAAATCCCTATTCTGAGACAGGCGGTATCGCTGTACTCAAAGGCAACCTGGCTCCGGATACCGGTGTTGTAAAGAGAAGCGCTGTTGTACCGGAAATGATGGTTCATGAAGGCCCTGCAAGGGTATTTGACTGCGAAGAGGACGCGATTGCTGCGATCAAGGGCGGCAAGATTGTTCCCGGCGATGTCGTTGTGATCCGTTACGAGGGACCCAAAGGCGGCCCCGGCATGAGAGAAATGCTGAATCCGACTTCTGCAATCGCAGGTATGGGTCTTGGCTCCAGCGTTGCGCTGATTACGGACGGTCGTTTCTCCGGCGCATCCAGAGGTGCGTCGATTGGTCATGTTTCCCCGGAGGCTGCTGTCGGCGGTCCCATCGCGCTGGTAGAAGAGGGCGATATTATCAGCATCAATATTCCGGAAAATCGTCTGGATATGAAGGTTTCTGATGAAGTGCTGGCAGAGAGAAGGGCAAAATGGCAGCCCAGAGAGCCGAAGGTAACCACCGGATATCTTGCACGTTACCGGGAAATGGTAACCAGCGGAAACAGAGGCGCTGTACTCGAAATTAAGAAATAAGGATAAAAAGGGGAGGACGATATGGTTCGTACAGGTGCTGAAATCGTCATAGAGTGTTTAAAAGAACAGGGCGTGGATGTTGTGTTCGGATATCCGGGCGGCTCCATTTTGAATGTATATGATGCGTTATACAAGCATAGCGATGAGATTTTCCATGTGCTGACATCTCATGAACAGGGTGCTGCACATGCAGCAGATGGCTATGCGCGTGCAACCGGAAAAGTCGGTGTGTGTATGGCGACCAGTGGTCCCGGCGCGACGAATCTGGTTACCGGCATTGCGACCGCGTACATGGATTCCGTCCCGATGGTAGCGATTACCTGTAATGTAACGCTGCCGCTTCTGGGAAAAGATTCCTTCCAGGAGGTCGATATCGCAGGCGTGACGATGCCGATCACCAAACACGGTTACATTGTAAAAGATGTCAATATTCTGGCAGACACGCTGCGCAAGGCATTTCACATTGCAAAATCCGGCAGACCCGGACCGGTGCTGGTAGATATTACCAAAGATGTAACGGCAGCGAGCTGCGAATATACACCAAAAGAGCCGGAATCGGTTGAACGTGCCGGACATTACACACAGGAAGATTTAGATGCCGCGCTGGAAGTGATTTCCAAGGCGAAAAAACCCTATATTTATCTGGGCGGCGGAGCAATTCTTTCTGGCGCTTCAGAAGAGGTGCGTGCCTTTGCCAAAAAACTGGATTCTCCGGTCTGTGATACCCTGATGGGAAAGGGGGCATATGACGGTTACGATCCGCTCTATACCGGTATGATCGGTATGCACGGCACAAAGACCTCCAACCTCGGAGTGAGCGAGTGTGACCTTTTGGTTGCACTGGGCGCGAGATTTTCTGACCGTGTCATCGGCAACGCATCCTTATTTGCAAAGAATGCAAAGATCCTGCATATCGATATTGATGCTGCTGAGATCAATAAAAATATCCATGCGGACGTGTCCATTGTCGGAGATCTGAAGGATGTTTTGACAAAGCTGATCGCACGGATGGAACAGATGCATCATCCGGAGTGGACAGCACATATTTTGGAATTAAAAGAAAAGTATCCGCTCAAATATGACGACAGCCAGTTGAGCTGCCCTTATATTATAGAAGAATTAGACCGCATTACGAAAGGCAATGCGATTATCACAACCGACGTCGGACAGCATCAGATGTGGGCGGCGCAGTATTATCATTATACGAAGCCCCGCACGTTTTTGTCCTCCGGCGGTCTTGGCACGATGGGCTACGGTATCGGGGCATGCATCGGCGCGAAAACAGGCTGCCCGGATAAAATCTGCGTTAATATCGGCGGAGACGGATGCTTCCGTATGAACCTGATCGAGCTTGCAACAGCCAGCAGATATCAGATTCCGATCATCCAGATCATCATCAACAATCATGTTCTGGGCATGGTGCGCCAGTGGCAGACGCTCTTTTATGGAAAACGCTATTCCCAGACGGTTCTGGAGGATGCAGTGGATTACTGCAAGGTAGCAGAAGGATTGGGATGCGCGGCAATCCGCGTCACCGCGAAGGAGGAGGTTGCTCCGGCAATTGAAAAGGCAATCGCACTTCAGAAGCCGGTTGTCATCGACTGCAGAATTCCTGAAGACGATAAGGTATTTCCGATGGTTCCGGCGGGTGCAGCGATCAGCGAGGTTTTCGATGGGGATGACCTTGCAAGCAAATAAATTAACGTAGTAGTTGACTAAAGCGAAAAATACGGGTACAATAGACCGAAAGGTCGGTATCCGTATTTTTATTCAGGCATGAGCGGTATTCGATATCATTTTTTTTAATCCAAATGTCCGTATCACGAAAACACATGTTTGGTAAGAACGGGCAGATCGGCTTTTTAGAAAATTCAAGTGCCGCACAGGCGGCGGAATGAGAGGTAAAAATGTCCAGAGTGTACAATTTCAGTGCAGGCCCGGCTGTCCTGCCGGAAGAAGTGCTGCAGGAAGCAGCAGACGAAATGCTTGATTACAGAGGCTGTGGAATGTCAGTTATGGAGATGAGCCATCGTTCCGGTACCTATCAAAAAATCATCGATGAGGCGGAGGCTGATTTACGTCAGCTGATGGGAATCCCCGATAACTATAAAGTGCTGTTTTTACAGGGTGGCGCAAGCCAGCAGTTTGCGATGATTCCGATGAACCTGATGAAAAACCGCGTAGCGGATTACATCATAACCGGACAGTGGGCGAAAAAGGCATGGAAAGAGGCTTCCATTTACGGAAAGGCAAATGCGGTTGCATCCTCCGAGGATCAGACCTTTTCCTATATTCCGGACTGCTCTGATCTGCCGATCGACCCGGATGCGGATTATGTATATATTTGTGAAAATAACACCATTTACGGAACCAAATTCAAAACGCTTCCGAATACAAAGGGAAAACCCCTTGTTGCGGATGTTTCCTCCTGCTTCTTATCCGGGCCGGTTGATGTGACCAAATATGGCATGATTTACGGTGGCGTTCAGAAGAATATTGGACCTGCCGGCGTAGTTATCGCAATTATCCGGGAAGACCTGATTACAGAAGATGTGCTGCCCGGCACGCCCACCATGTTAAAATATAAAATTCATGCGGATGCGAAATCCCTTTACAACACGCCTCCGGCATACGGAATTTACATCTGCGGCAAAGTGTTTAAGTGGCTGCAAAAGCGCGGCGGTCTGGAAGCAATGAAGGAATACAACGAGAAAAAAGCGAAAATTCTGTATGATTTCCTGGATGAAAGCAAGCTGTTCAAAGGCACCGTCCGCAAGGAAGACCGTTCGTTGATGAACGTTCCGTTTATCACAGGCAATACCGATCTGGATGCAAAATTTGTTGCAGAGGCAAAGAAAAACGGTCTGGAGAACTTAAAGGGACACAGAAGCGTCGGCGGCATGCGCGCAAGCATTTACAATGCAATGCCGATGGAGGGCGTGGAAAAGCTGGTTGCCTTTATGAAAGAGTTTGAAGCGCAGAATCAGTAAGCAGAGTGGGAGGTTTCAATGAGAAATTATTATTGCATGAATCCGATCGCACAGGTCGGACTCGATAATTTTTCGAAAAATTATATCAAAACAGACGAAATTACAGAAGCAGAAGGCATCCTGGTTCGAAGCGCATCGATGCATGATATGGAGCTGCCGGATGGACTTTTAGCGGTTGCAAGAGCAGGAGCCGGCGTCAACAATATCCCGCTGGAGAAATGCGCGGAAAAAGGTATCGTCGTGTTCAATACACCGGGTGCAAACGCAAACGGCGTAAAAGAGCTGGTCATTGCCGGAATGCTTTTAGCAAGCCGTGACGTCGTATCGGGCATCAACTGGGTGAAAGAAAATCAGGAAGATGAAAATATTGCGAAGGATGCGGAGAAAGCGAAGAAGAAGTTTGCCGGTACAGAGGTGATGGGCAAGCGCCTTGGTATCATCGGACTGGGCGCGATCGGCGTCAAGGTTGCTAATGTGGCGCGTCATCTTGGAATGGAAGTGCTCGGCTATGATCCGTATGTATCGGTCGATGCGGCGTGGAAGTTAAGCCGCGACGTCAGACATGTGCTGGATGTCAATGAAATCTATGAGCAGTGCGATTATATCACAATCCATGTGCCGCTGATGGACAGCACAAAAAATATGATCAGCGCAGAAGCTATCTCCCGGATGAAGGACGGCGTGATTTTGTTAAACTTTGCAAGAGATCTGCTGGTGGATGAAGAAGCTGTGTTAGACGGAATTACCGCCGGCAAAATCCGCCGCTACGTTTCGGATTTCCCGAATCCGGTCACGGCAGGAAAGCCGGGCTGCATCGTCATCCCGCATCTGGGCGCTTCGACCGAGGAGTCGGAAGAAAACTGTGCGGTTATGGCAGTCAGACAGCTGCAGGAATATCTCGAAAACGGAAATATTCTCCACAGCGTCAACTTCCCGGACTGCGATATGGGTGTGTGCACGGCAGAAAGTAGAGTTGTGATTTTCCATAAGAATATCGCAAACATGATCGCGAAGTTCTCCTCCGTCCTCGGCTGGAACAACTTAAACATCGCCAATATGATGAACAAATCCAAAGGCGATGTTGCATATACGATGATCGACCTGGAGTCCCCCGTAAGCGGTAGTATTGTCAATCAGTTAAAGACGATCGACGGCGTGTTCCGCGTGCGGGTGGTGAAGTAAAACGCAGGCGTTCTGTAACGGAGAGTCACAGACCCCGGAGAAAGGCAGTATGGTGCCAGTCTTCGGGGTCTTTTCTGTATGGTACTGTGGGTATATTCTGTGTTTGAGCGTGCGATCCGTGCTGCGTTTGCACAAGATATTTATTTCTGTCCCTGTGCCGGTGTGTTCTGCGCTGCCAGCTGTTTTTTAAACAGGGTGCGGAAAATCAGGCGGGAGAGCGGTCCGCAGTAGAACATCTGCCAGAAAAATGCCATCGGCAGGTTGCAGCCAAAGGTGTGCGCCCATGTGCCGAAGCTGGGCTCCTTGAACAGCAGGGTAGCGACGAGACTCATGATCGGACACATGATGCAGATGATCATCAGGGAAATCGCGGGGGACTGCCGTGCAGTACACCGCTTAGATATTTTCCCTTGCCTATTGTGCCCGGGAAGGGTAAAATAAAAGTAAGAGGAGCGCGGCAAAAGCGTCCGGCAGGAGGGTATCGAATGAACGAAAAACTGTATAGGCTGATGAACTGGCCTGAAATAGAGGCAATTATTTATTCTGAGGAGGACGATCCGCACCGGCTTTTGGGACCGCACCGGGAAGGCAATGCGACGGTGGTGCAGGCATTTTATCCGGGCGCTGTTTCGATGGAACTGAAGCTGCCCGGTCAAAAGACCGTGGAAATGGAGCAGGCGGACGAGGCTGGCTATTATGCCGCACTGGTTGGCGGTAAGGAAATCGGAAGCTATACATTAAAGGCTTCTTTGGAAGATGGCACAACAGAAGAATTTGAAGATCCCTATCGGTTTGCTCCGGTCATTACCAAAGAGGATACGGCGCGGTTTGCGGCAGGAATCCATTATGAAGCTTACCGTATCCTTGGTGCGCATATGATGACCATCGACAAAACCCAGGGCGTGCATTTTGCAGTCTGGGCACCGAATGCGCTGCGGGTCAGTGTTGTGGGAGATTTTAACCATTGGGATGGACGCAGACATCAGATGCGCCGCCTGTGGGATTCCGGTATTTTTGAAATTTTTATCCCCGGAGTTAGAGAGGGCGAGAATTATAAGTTTGAGCTGAAATTAAAGGGCGGTCTGACTTACCTGAAGGCAGATCCCTATGCGTTTGGACAACAGCTCCGCCCGGACACGGCATCTGTTGTTCGCAGCATCGATGGCTTTGCCTGGGAAGATGAAGCATGGATCTTGGCACGAGAAAAAAGCTGTCCTGAAAAAGAGCCGATGAGCGTTTACGAAATGTATCTGGGCTCCTTTGCAAAGCCCGAGGATGGCCGCAGATATTATAACTACCGGGAGTTTGCACCGAAGGTTATTTCCTATGTGAAGGAAATGGGCTATACCCATGTGGAGCTGATGCCGGTTATGGAGCACCCGCTGGATGGATCCTGGGGCTATCAGGTCATCGGCTATTATGCGCCGACTGCACGTTATGGCACACCGCAGGATTTTATGTATTTTGTCAACGAGCTGCACAAAGCAGGAATCGGCGTGATTCTGGACTGGGTTCCGGCCCATTTTCCGAGAGATGCTTACGGACTGTCCGGGTTCGACGGGACATGCCTGTATGAGCACAAAGACCCGAGACAGGGGGCGCATCCGCATTGGGGAACGCTGATCTATAATTACGGCAGACCGCAGGTAAGCAACTACCTGATTGCCAATGCGCTTTACTGGGTGGAGCAGTTCCATGCAGACGGAATCCGGATGGACGCGGTCGCTTCAATGCTGTATCTCGATTACGGAAAGCAGGATGGCGAATGGATTGCCAACATGTACGGCGGCAATGAAAATCTGGAAGCGGTCGAATTTTTAAAGCATACAAACAGCATGATTCAAAAACGCGGCAGGGGTGCGGTTACGATCGCGGAGGAATCCACAGCATGGCCGAAGGTGACGGGCGATTTAAACGATGGTGGTCTTGGCTTTACGATGAAATGGAATATGGGCTGGATGAACGATTTCCTCGACTACATGCAGTATGACCCATATTTCCGTGCGTATCATCACAACGATCTGACGTTTTCGATGGTTTATGCGTATTCCGAAAAGTTCATGCTCGTGTTATCCCATGACGAGGTCGTTCACGGCAAATCGTCGATGCTTAGCAAGATGCCGGGAGAGGAAGCGGACAAATTCGCGAACCTGCGCGCAGGTTACGGTTATATGATGACACATCCGGGCAAGAAGCTTTTGTTTATGGGACAGGATATCGCAGAGTACGACGAGTGGAACGAAGAGCGGGGCGTGGAATGGGAACTGCTAAAATATGATCATCATGAGCAGATGCGCCGGTTTGTGAAGCGGTTAAACGAGCTGTATCGTAAAAACCCTGCGCTGTATGCGGAAGACGACAGCTGGGACGGCTTCGAATGGATTGACTGCATTGATGCAAACGAATGCACGCTTTCCTATCTGAGAAAGAGCGACAAAGAGGAAGAGACGCTTTTGGTGTGCCTGAACTTTGCAAACGTGGACAGACCGGAGTATCGGGTGGGTGTACCTTTTGAAGGAAAATATGCGGAAGTTTTAAACTCTGACGATATCGCCTTTGGCGGAAAAGGAAGAATTAACTCCTATGTACTGGAAGCGGAAGAAATCGCATCCGACGGCAGGGAAAATTCGATCCTGATGCATCAGGCGCCGCTGTCTGTGAGCATTTTTGCCTATACGCCTTACACGGACGAAGAAAAAGAAGAGCGCAGAAAGATCGCCGAGGCTGCCCAAAAAGCGGCGGAAGAGGCTGTGAGAAAAGCCGCAGAGGAAGCTGCGAAAAAAGAAGCAATCGCTAAAAAAGCAGCGGAGGAGGCTGCAAAGAAGGAAGAAGCTGCGAGAAAAGCTGCCGAAGAGGCAGCTGAAAAGGAAGCGGTGGCAAGGCAGGCAGCAGAAGAGGTCGTAAGAAAAACGGCTGCTGCCAAAAAAGCGGTGGAAGAGGCTGCGAAGAAAGCAGCTGCTATGAAAAAGAAAACCCTGAAGGAAGAGCTGACCGAAAAGGCAGAGCAGGCGGACAGCGCGATTCTTGAGGGAAAAGAAAAAGAAAAGCCTGCACGCCGCACGACCCGCAAAAAGACAGCGACCGCGAAGTCTGTCGCAGCGAAAGAGACGGCGGCTAAGAAGCCTGCGTCTGTAGCTAAGAAGTCTACCTCTTCCGCGAAAGTGACGAAAGGAACCAAAGCATGAGGAAGATGCTGATGTCCGGCGCAGCATTTTTGACATCCTCCGTGACACAGACAGGCGAGGAGATAGAAAGCCTTGCACCGGACGAATCCTTAAAGGATATGGAAAAACAGCTGAGCCTGCTGGAACGCTACTTAAACGAGCTGCCGGACAAGCTTCTGGGGCTTGGCGTCCGCACGGTGCTGGCGCTCATCCTGTTTGTGATCGGCAGCAGACTGATTGCGATGATCCGGCATTTTTTCAGACGGGCGATGGAGCGTTCCAGCGCGTCGGAGGAAGCGGCGCAGTTTCTGGACTCCTCGATTAAGTTTGTTTCGTATACGATTCTGGTGTTCATGATTCTGCAGCTGTTTGGTGTGGAGGCAGCAAGCATTGCGACGGTGATCGGTTCGGTCGGCGTAACGATCGGTCTGGCGATCCAGGGAAGCTTAAGTAACTGTATTGGCGGAATCCTGATTATGATGCTGAAGCCGTTTCATGTCGGAGATTATATCATCGAAGGGGGCGGTAACGAAGGAATTGTTCAGCAGATATCTGTCTTTTATACGAAGCTTGCAACCTATGACAATCAGATTATTCTGATCCCGAACGGAAACCTCGCAAACAGCAGCCTGACGAACGTGACGGATGAGGCGGAACGGCGTGTGGATTTGAAAGTCGGAATTTCGTATGATTCTGATATCCGCAGCGCACGGAAAGCAGTGCAGGAAATTGCGAAAAAAAACCCGTATGTGCTTCCGGAGCGGGGGATCACAGTCAACGTAGACGAACTGGCAGACAGCAGTGTTGTCCTTGTTGTGAAATTCTGGGCGAAGAAGGAAAACTACTGGCAGGCGCGCTATACGATGCTGGAGGATATCAAATACGGCTTCGATGAAGCGGGCATCCGCATTCCGTATCCGCAGATGGATGTACATCTGGAGTCCAGGACTTGACTTACAAGAAAATCCATGTATAATTATTTCATATCTGCATAGAGCAGAAAAAGTCGGCGTGCGAGCTTTATCGCTCGCCGCTTTTTTTCCTCTTTACGCACTGGTTTGAGCGTATACATAGCCTGCCGGGGCAAAAGGTGGACACAAAGCTCGTTTGAACGGGCAATTTCACAGATGAAAGGAGACAAATGTAAAAAGTATGATAAAAGAACTGATGAAGTCGATCAGGGAATACAAGCGCGATTCGATCCTGACACCGATTCTGGTATCTCTGGAAGTGGTCATGGAATGTATCATCCCGTTTGTAGTCGCTCAGCTGGTCAATGAAATCAAAGCCGGAAGCGGTATGGGCGTCATTTCACGGTATGGTCTGATTCTGGTGGTGATGGCGCTTATGTCCCTCGCATTCGGAGCCGGAGCCGGTTCGGTCTGCGCGTCCGCGTCCTGCGGATTCGCCAAAAACCTGCGCAAGGATATGTTTTACCGGATTCAGGATTTTTCCTTTGAAAATATCGACAAATTTTCTACCTCGTCTTTAGTGACGAGAATGACGACGGACGTTATGAACGTCCAGCTGGCATTTATGATGCTGATCCGACTTGCGATCCGCAGCCCGCTGATGTTGATCTTTTCCTTTACGATGGCGTTTATTATGGGCGGAAAGATGGCGCTGATCTTCCTGGTGGTCATCCCGATTCTGGGGATCGGACTGTTTGCCGTGATCCATAAGGTAGGCCCGCTGTTTAAACGGGTATTCCGTAAGTACGACGCTCTGAACAATTCGATTCAGGAAAATGTCAAGGGCATGCGCGTGGTAAAATCCTTTGTGCGCGAGGCGTACGAAAAAGAAAAATTCCATCATGCGGCAGAAGAGGTTTGTCAGGATTTCACCCGCGCGGAGAAGATTCTGGCGATCAACAGCCCTCTGATGCAGTTCTGCCTGTATGTGGTTATGATTTTTGTCCTGTCCTTTGGTTCTTATACGATCATCACGAGCGGCGGCCTGGATCTGGACGTCGGACAGTTTTCTGCCCTTTTAGTATACAGCTTCCAGATATTAAATAGCCTGATGATGTTCTCAATGGTATTTGTCATGGTGACGATGGCTGCGGAATCCGCACAGCGAATCGTGGAAGTGTTAAAAGAGGACAGTACGCTGACAAGTCCTGCAGACCCGGTGGAGGAAGTGGCAGATGGTTCGATCGATTTCGACCATGTCAGCTTCAAATATTCTCTGCAGGCGGAGAAGATGGCGCTTGCCGATATCGATCTGCATATCCGTTCCGGGGAGACGATTGGAATTATCGGTGGCACCGGTTCTTCGAAGTCTTCCCTGATCCAACTGATTTCCAGACTTTATGACGCGACAGAGGGCGTTGTAAAGGTTGGCGGAAAAGACGTCAGAGAATATGATCTGGAAGCGCTGCGCAACCAGGTAGCAGTTGTATTGCAGAAAAATATTCTGTTTTCCGGAACGATCAAGGAAAACCTGCGCTGGGGCAACCAGAACGCGACGGATGAGGAATTAAAGGAAGCATGCCGTCTGGCGCAGGCGGATGAATTTATCATGCAGTTCCCGGATCAATACGATACGCATATCGAACAGGGAGGCAGCAATGTGTCCGGCGGTCAGAAGCAGAGACTTTGTATCGCAAGAGCGCTGTTAAAGAAGCCGAAGATCCTGATTCTCGACGATTCGACCAGTGCGGTGGATACCAAGACGGACGCACAGATCCGCAAGGCGTTGCGTGAGTACATTCCGGAAACGACCAAGATCATCATCGCACAGAGAATTTCCTCCGTGCAGGATGCGGATCGGATTCTGGTCATGGACGGCGGTACGATCTGCAATATCGGCACCCATGAAGAGCTTCTCAAGACGAGCGAGATTTACCGGGAAGTATATACTTCCCAGAACAAGGGAGGTGATTCTGATGAAAAATAAGGGACAGGCGAAAAAAGGAACGATGAAGCGTCTGATCAGGATGCTGTTCGAGTTTTATCCGGTACTTCTGCCGTTAGTTTTGGTCTGCATCATACTGAATGCGCTGATCAGCTCGATTCCCGCTGTTTTTCAGCAGAATATCATCGCAGTGGTCGAGCAGTACTGGCAGACGAAGGACTGGGCGGCGGCAGCGCCGACGGTGACCAGACTGGTCCTCATCCTGGTTGTACTGTATGCGCTGTCTCTGGCAGCAGGCTATGCGTATTCCTATGGAATGGCGATTATCACACAGGGCTCTCTGAAGAAGATGCGGGAAAAGATGTTCAACCGCATGCAGGATTTGCCGATCAAGTATTTTGATACACATAACCACGGCGATATCATGAGCTATTATACTAACGATATCGACACGCTGCGCCAGCTGATTTCTCAGAGTATTCCGCAGCTGATGATTTCCTGTATCACCGTGGTTACGATTTTTTCCATCATGCTGTATTACAGCATGTGGCTGCTTTTGGTCGTGCTCTGTGGCGTTGCATTGATGTTTGTCGTTACCAAAAAGGTCGGCAGCAGCTCGGCACATTTTTTCTTAAAGCAGCAGATCGCAGTCGGCAAGACAGAGGGCTTTGTGGAAGAGATCATGAACGGACAGAAGGTTGTCAAGGTGTTCAGTCATGAGACCGAGACAAAAAAGGATTTTGACCGGGTCAACGACGAGCTGTTTGAAATGTCCTGTCAGGCAAACCGTTATGCGAATATGTTGATGCCGATTCTGATGAATATGGGCAATATCCTTTATGTTGTCGTAGCGCTTGCTGGCGGCATGCTGTTATTGTCCGGCGCACCGAACTTGAGTTTGTCAGGCATGGCACTTTCCATCAGTATTACCGTACCTTTTTTGAATATGACAAGACAGTTCTGCGGCAATATCGGACAGGTGTCCAATCAGGTCAACTCAGTTGTCATGGGTCTTGCGGGGGCAGATCGTATTTTCAGTCTGCTGGATGAAGAGCCGGAGACAGACGATGGCTATGTAACCTTGGTCAATGCAAAAGAAGAAAATGGTGAACTGGTCGAATGCAGCGAGCGTACAGATATCTGGGCATGGAAGCATCCGCACAGCGCGGACGGCAGCGTGACCTATACGCGTCTGACGGGCGACGTGCGCCTGAAGGATGTGGATTTTGGTTACAATCCGGATAAAATCGTCCTGCATGATGTCAGTCTGTACGCAGAGCCCGGACAGAAGGTGGCGTTTGTAGGCGCGACCGGCGCCGGAAAGACGACGATCACGAACCTGATCAACCGGTTTTATGATATCGCGGACGGCAAAATCCGTTATGACGGAATTAATATCACCAAGATAAAAAAAGCGGATCTGCGCCGTTCTCTTGGCATTATTCTGCAGGATACGGTGCTCTTTACCGGCACTGTCATGGAAAATATCCGCTATGGCAAGCTGGATGCGACAGATGAAGAGTGTATCGGGGCTGCAAGGCTTGCGGGTGCGCATGATTTCATCACACGTCTGCCCGAAGGCTACCAGACGGTAATCGACGGTAACGGATCGAATCTGTCCCAGGGACAGAGACAGCTGATTTCGATTGCGCGTGCTGCAGTTGCAGATCCGCCGGTTATGATTATGGACGAGGCGACATCTTCGATCGATACCAGAACAGAGGCGATTGTGCAGAAAGGTATGGATGCGCTGATGCACGGACGAACCGTATTCGTTATCGCACACAGACTGTCCACAGTTCGGAATTCCGATGTGATCATGGTTCTCGAGCATGGACGGATTATCGAGCGCGGCAGCCATGATGAGCTGATCGCGCAGAAAGGAAAGTATTATCAGCTTTATACCGGCGCATTCGAGCTGGAATAAAGTGTAGTATGAGACTGCGCAGCTTCTTTTGCGCATGAAATAGCGCTCCCTTTGTAGCTGTCTGTAAACAGATTTTTATGCGAGCATAAAATCTGTTCGCGGACAGCTACAAGTGAATTGGGAAAACAAAAAGGCACTGGAATACCAGTGCCTTAAACAATAGAATGCTCGCAGAGCGTGCATTCTATTGTCATGAATTAAAATTCCTATAAAGAAAAGCCGGAAAAGGGACTCGAACCCTCGACCTACTGATTACGAATCAGTTGCGCTACCAACTGCGCTATTCCGGCAGAACTCCAACAATAGATATTATACTGATGTTTCATCGGTTTGGCAAGTCTTTTTTGAAAAAAGTTTCGTCTTGACAGCATTTCTGATTTGTGGATAATGTAAGGAAGAGTAAAAAAGTAAATAAACTCGCAAATGAAAGGCCGGTTACGCGGCAGAATGGGAGGAAGCATGACAGCTTATAAAGACAGAAGCAAAGAAGAGTTACTGCAGGAAAAGAGTCAGCTGGAGGCTCAGTATAAGGAGTTCCAGGGTAAAGGACTGAAACTGGATATGTCCCGCGGTAAACCGAGCGCAGCGCAGCTGGATCTTTCCATGGGTATGATGGATGTACTGGACAGCTTTACAGATCTGAAGTGTGAGGCAGGAATTGATTGCCGTAACTATGGTGTTATGGATGGCATCCCGGAAGCAAAGCGTCTGTTGGGAGAACTGATCGAAGTGCCTGCAGATAATATCATTATCTACGGCAACTCCAGCCTGAATGTAATGTTCGATGTAGTGAGCCATGCCTTCACCCACGGTATTATGGGGATGACTCCCTGGCATAAGTTAGACAAGGTAAAATTCCTTTGCCCGGTTCCAGGCTATGACCGTCATTTTGCGATTACAGAATATTTTGGCGTAGAGATGATCAATGTTCCGATGACTCCCCAGGGCCCGGATATGGATCTGGTGGAAAAGCTGGTCAGCGAGGATGAAGCCATCAAGGGTATCTGGTGCGTACCGAAGTATTCCAACCCGCAGGGCTACACCTACTCCGACGAAACTGTCCGCAGATTCGCTGCCTTAAAGCCTGCGGCAAAGGATTTCCGTATTTTCTGGGACAATGCTTACAACGTACATCATCTGTATGACGAGCCTCAGGATGTTATCCTGGAGCTGCTTTCCGAGTGTGAAAAGGCTGGCAACCCGGATATGGTTTATAAATTCAGCTCCACCAGTAAAATCAGCTTCCCCGGTTCCGGCGTCGCTGCAATTTCTGCTTCCAAGGCAAACCTGGATGATTTAAGAACACATCTGACGATTCAGACGATCGGTCACGATAAGTTAAATCAGCTGCGTCATGTGCGTTACTTTAAAGATATCCACGGCATCGAGACGCAGATGAAAAAGCATGCAGAGATTCTGCGTCCCAAATTTGAAGCAGTACTGGAAATCCTCGACAGAGAGCTGGGGGATCTGGAGATCGGTACCTGGACAAAGCCTCACGGCGGCTACTTTATTTCCTTTGAATCTCTGGACGGCTGTGCAAAGGCGATCGTTGCAAAAGCAAAGGAAGCCGGAGTTGTCATGACCGGTGCCGGGGCAACCTACCCTTATAAAAAGGATCCTCATGACTCCAACATCCGTATCGCCCCTTCCTTCCCTCCGATCGACGAGCTGGTTCAGGCAACGGAGCTGTTTGTTCTGTGTGTAAAGCTGGTAAGTGTAGACAAGCTTCTGGAAAACATGTAAAATAACACAATAGAATGCACGGTGCATGAGGCTTCTATTGCCATGAATAATGATGCGCGCCTGAGATTGTTGCAGCTGGGCGCGCATTTTTTATCGGATAGGAAACTTTGTTTTTATACGAAAAAAAACGCTCCGCGAGGATGCGCATTCGGCGCAAGGGTAGATGGCTGCAAAAGCAACAATAGAATGCACGCTCTGCGAGCATTCTATTGTCATGAACCAGAGTTTTTGTAGGGGGATCAGGATGTTACAGGAGGAACAGACAATAAAGCTGGATCAGCGGGATGTGCTGGATGCAGCGATGACAGCAGGGCATATTTTGCTGGAAAACGGCGCGGAAATATTTCGTGTGGAAGAGACGATCGACCGGATCTGTCATCATTTCGGCGTACAGTCAGAAAACGCCTTTGTACTCAGCAACGGCATTTTTCTGACGTCCGGAGATGAGCATGAAAAACGCTTTGCCCGGGTGGAGCATATTCCAGTTCGCGGTGCACAGCTTCATCGGGTTGCGGCGGTCAATCAGCTCTCACGGGAAATAGAAGAGGGAAAATACACACTGCCGGAAATCCGGGAAAAGCTGGAAAAGATCCGAAATGCGCCGGGCGCTTCCAAAAGGACACTGGTGCTGATGTCCGGTCTTGGCAGTGGCTGTTTTTGTCTGATGTTCGGCGGAATGTGGCAGGACTGTGTCGCAGCCTTTGTGATCGGGTGTCTGCTGTATCTGTATTTGCTTTGGTTAAACGGCAGGTGCTCTAAAATTGTGGAAAATATCGGCGGCGGAATTATTATTACGGTGTGTAGTCTTTTGTTTATTCATATGCCGTTCGGAATGGATATGAGCCATATGATCAGCGGTTCCATCATGCCTCTCGTGCCGGGACTCGCATTTACGAACGGAATCCGGGACATCGCGGACGGCGATTACATTTCCGGGACCGTCCGCATGATCGACGCGGTGCTTGTTTTTTTGTCTGTGGCGGCAGGCGTCGGCTGTGTGCTGAGCATTTATCATCATCTGACGGGAGGTGTCATGCTGTGACGGATTTGCTTCAGATTCTTGCGGCTGGAATCGGCACGGTTGCGTTCGGCGCGTTATTTGGCGTGCCTTCCAAATATTATCCCTACTGCGGTCTGATCGGAGCGTCCGGCTGGGCGGTCTATGTTTTTTTGTGGATGCGGACGGGCTTTTGGTCGGAAGCGGTCGTTGTCTTTTTGGCGACAGTGCTGGTTATTCTGATGTCCCGTTTTTTTGCTGTGCGGGAGCGTTGCCCGGTGACGATTTTTTTGATCTGCGGTATTTTACCGCTCGTGCCGGGAGCCGGAATATACTGGACGTGCTATTACCTGGTGACGGGACAGCTGGGCGAAGCTTCTACCCGCGGATTTTCTGCCCTCAAGGCGGCGGTTGCGATTGTGCTTGGAATTGTGTTCGTATTTGAAATTCCGCAGCGTTTCTTCAAGGGAAAGGCGGTCAGAAAAAATGACAAACTGTGAAGCGTGCGCTTATTACAGCTATGATGAGGATTATGAATGTTATATCTGCGAAATGGATCTGGACGAGGACGAGATGCTGAAATTTTTGAGCAGCACGTTTGATGCCTGTCCCTATTACCGTTCCGGGGATGAATACAGCGTTGTGCGGCACCAGATGTGACGGCGCATGGGAAAAAGCGACATCCAGATTCCAAAAGCTCTATCGTGCCAGCACGAATCGTTTTTTAAATCTGGACGTCACTTGCTTTCATTAAATTTTTATATCCTAATTATAATCAATTTATAAAATTGGAGAATCCGCTTGACGGGTTCTCTTTTTTCGTGCTATCATCCAGACACATACAGAGCAGGAGCTCGGAAAGTTCGCCCCATGCAGAAATAGCAGGAGGCAATATCCTTTCGGAACGAAAACGTTCCATTTCTTTTGCAGATAGCCGATTGGGTCTGCAGTCTTTTTCAAACAATAGAAGATCCCCGGACGGGATGCTATTGTTTTCAGAAATTGATTTTCGTTTTTCAACGACAGTTTCCAGAGTTAAAAAATCAAACAGACAGTCAGATTTTGCTGTCAGACAGGAGGTTTATGCAAAAGCAGACACTCCTTGGACGCGCAAACCGGGTGAGGGACAAGCCTGAATTCTACCCTGTTGGTTCACGTCATTTCGTCCGGCTGTTTTCGACGTATCCTTCCGATACATCCGTCGGACGTCGTCTTGTGGGAGGAGAAAAATCCCATGCAATCAAACAATTCTAAAAAGACCTTTCGCCCTGAAACAGAGGAAAAAGGCAGAAAAAGAAATTCCCAGAAAAAACAGGCAGCTGCAGCGGGCGTTGCGATGACGGCGATTGCCGTGATTTTACTCGGTGCAGGAATCGGCTATTCCGTGCAGAGGGCGGGAAAGACCGAGAGCATTTCCCTGGAGGAAATGCAGAACAGTGTGAGCAGCGCGCTGAAAGGAGAGATGGAATCGGCGGCAACGAGTCTGGAACAGTTAAACCAGAATATTGCCGACAATCAGAAAAAGCTTGACGAGGTCAATGCACAGCTTGCGCAGCGCGAGGAAAGTCTGCTGCAGGTAGAAACGATTCAGCACAGGCTGGAAGAAAATGCGTCCGGAATGACCGGAAAAGTGACCGATCTGGAAAAAACGACCCATACGAAGGTAAATGAAATCCGGACGGATATGGAGAGTATCCATACAGATGTCACAAAGACGTTGGAAGAAATTTCCAGAATCATGCAGGAAATGGATGCCCAGAAAAAACAGGACAATACCGATCACAAAGAATCCATAACGGAGATCAACAGAATCAACGAGTCGGTGCAGTCTGTCAATCAGACCGTGTCCAAGCTGGAGGAACGCCTGAACACTTCTTATGAGAAACTGAAAAATCTGGTGCAGGAAGTCCGCACAACAGAGGAGAAGAACCGGGAACTCTGGACACAGGAACAGACCCAGCTGACCGAGCAGCAAAAGCAGCTGTTAAAAGAGGTTGAGGAAAGCAGACAGGAAACAATCAGAAGTCTGGCTTTAGTTGAGAGCAATTTAAAAAATATGCTGGAATCCGATATGGTGCAGATTACAGCCGCCTTTGGTTCGCTGACAGCAGAGCTGCAGACGAGAGTGCAGGAGCTTTCCGCCCTTCTGGAAAACAGAATGAACCGGGTTGACCAGAATTTAAGCGGACTGGACAAAAACGTGACCGGCCTCGGCAGCAATATTTTCGGTTTAAACGAGAATGTGAATGGCCTCGGCAACAATATTTCCGGTTTAAGCGAGAATGTGAACGGCCTGAATGAGAACGTTGACGGCGTTGGCAAAAATGTGGAAAGCTTGTTTACGAGAATCGGTGAGCTGGACAACGGGATGCAGACGAACCTGACGACGCTGCAGCAGACATTTGCCAAGCAGTTCGGAGATCTGAATGTATCTGCCGGACAGAATACGGAAGAGTTGAAATCCTATCTGGAGGAGTTAAACAACGGCCTGAAACAGGATATGAATCAGGTTTTTACATCTGTGAGTAATGGTAAGAAAAAGCTGGCGTCCGCATTGCTCACAAAAGGAGTTTCCACAAACGAGGACGCAACATTTGCCCAGCTGGCGGAAGCAATTTTAAACATTGATCAGAAGCTCGTCATTGGCGTGGAAGAGATTCCGGGTACGATCCGTTATCAGTATCATTATCATGTGGATGCTTCCGGCAACCAGCTGCACACGGAAAAGAGCGATACGGCAGGGGGCTGCTATACCGGGACACATGGCCATGTGCATAGCGTGGAGGATGGCTGTTACAAAGAAGAATCCTACCATGTTCACCGGGATGACTGCTCTGGCTATCCAGTCTGGGTGGACTGGGCTCCTGGCGTGGAACCTTACTGGGGGTTTATTTATACCTGCGGGGAGCCTGCAAATGCGACCAGAAGGGTGCTGATCTGCAGCAAGCAGGCGGGTTCAACCGATTACTATGTACCGTCCTGTGGTCTGGCAGATGGTCAGATCATCGGAGCGGAAATTGTGTACGATCAGGCGCATGCGCAGGTAAAAGCACAGGAGGAACAGCAGTGCAGAGATGAGCTTGTGAGACTTGCGCTTTCGATGCAGCCTGCCCTTGGAAGCAATACATCTGAAACAGAACAGATCGGAACGGACGCAGACAACATCCCGCCAGCACCGGAGCAGATCGCAGCCGAGGCGGAGCGGAAACGTCAGGAGGAAGCTGCGGCAGAAGCAGAGCGGCGTCAGGAAAGTGTAGGCGAAGTAAAGACAGAAGCAGACCGGCGGCAGGAAAGCAAGGGCGAAGCTGCAGCAGATGCAGACCGGCGCCAGGAAGCCGGAGGTGCATCGAAGTCAGACAGCAGCACAGACAATGTGGGCACATCCAAAGGGGCAGACGTAGACCGGCGGGAGGAGAGTGCAGACACACCGAAGTCAGACGGCAGCACAGAAAATGTGAATACAACCGCCACGTCCGCTACAGACAGCCAGAAAATATCTGAGGCATCCGAAAATTGATAAAAGAATTGCATAATGACTCTCTTTCTGCTAAAGTAAAGTTCAAACAAAAGTAAAGGGAGATCATAATATCATGGGAAGTAATGGAGTCATGCTGCTGATTATTATTATCTGTGTCATCCTGTCCGGATATTTTTCAGCAACAGAGACGGCTTTTTCAGCAATCAACAGAGTCAGAATCCGTAATCAGGCAGAAAAGGGAAACAAGAGGGCAGCACTGGTGCTGCAGCTCTCTGACAACTACGACAGCCTGTTGTCGACGATTCTGATCGGTAACAATATTGTCAATATCGGATGTTCTTCTCTGGCGACAATTTTATTTGTAAAGCTTCTTGGAGAAGAGATGGGCGCGGGAATTTCCACACTGGTGATCACCGTTGTGGTATTGATTTTCGGTGAAATTTCGCCAAAGAGCATCGCAAAGGAATCCCCGGAAAAATTCGCTATGTTTTCCGCACCGATGATCAATGGGCTTCGGATTGTCCTGACGCCGATCAACTGGATGTTCGGGCAGTGGAAGAAGCTGTTGTCCTGTCTGTTTAAAACGTCCGGCAGTCAGGGTATTACATCGGAAGAACTGTTTACGATCGTAGAGGAAGCGCAGGAAGAGGGAAGCATTGATAAAGAAGAAGGAAGTCTTCTACGCAGCGCATTGAGCTTTGACGATCTGGAGGCGGGAGATATTCTGACCCCACGGATCGATATGGAAGGAATCCCTGTGGAAAGTACCCAGGAGGAAGCTGCAGAAGTATTTGCAAATACCGGCTATTCCAGACTTCCGGTTTATGAAGAAACATTGGATCATATCGTCGGCATTTTGTACCATAAGGATTTTTATAATCGGGTTTACGGGACAGATACGAGCATCCGGGAAGTGATGCGTCCGGCACTGTTTACGACAGCAAACCAGAAGATCGATGAGCTGATGCAGGAGCTTCAGAAAAAGAAACTGCATATCGCGATCGTATTGGATGAATTCGGCGGGACGGTTGGCCTGATCACGCTGGAGGATATCCTCGAAGAGCTGGTGGGCGAAATTTGGGACGAACACGACGAGGTCGTTCAGGAGATCGTGCAGATTTCTGAGCGCGAATATAAGTTCAGCGGACGGGCGAGCGTGAAGAAGCTTTTCGACCTGATGGATGAGGAGGATGAATCCGAGGCGGCGACCGTAGGCGGCTGGGTTATGGAACAGTTAAAGAAAATCCCTGCGGTTGGGGACAACTTCGACTATAAAGGTACCCATGTGGAAGTAACTGAGATGGAAGAAAAGCGAGTATTATCCGTGCACGTCATCCTGCCGGAAGAGGAGAAAACGGAGTAAACACGCGCTTCCCACAAAAAGAGACTTTCTGAAGGGGATTTTCTGACAGGGAGCGCTGTGCGCGGCAAAAAGAAGACAACAGGCATCCGGAGCGCTGCTTGAAGCAGCGAACTTCCGGATGCCTGTTTTAACTTATAGAAAAACACTTTGTGCAGTCCTACACTTTTTTCTTATAACAGTGCTCTGCAAACTGCAGCAGCTGATAAAGCCCCATCGCAATGATACACAAAAGCAGGATGGATGTAATGAGCATATCCAGCTGCAGTACCTGGCTTCCGTAGATGATCAGATAGCCGAGCCCGCGTCTGGCAGCGAGAAATTCGCCGATCACGACGCCGACTAACGAAAGCCCGATATTGACTTTCATATTGCTTAAAATGACCGGAATGGAAGCGGGCAGGACAACCTTGAAAAAGCAGTCCCGTCTGGTGCCGCCGAGCGTTCGGATCAGGAGAAGCTTTTCAGGATCTGCCTGCAAAAATCCGGTATAAAGGTTGATGATTGCACCGAAGATGGCGACGGAAATGCCGGCGGCGATGATCGTATCCATGCCGGTGCCGAGCCAGACGATCAAAAGAGGAGCGAGCGCGGATTTCGGGAGACTGTTTAAAACGACGAGAAACGGCTCCAAAATTTCAGACAACCGGCGGCTGTACCATAAAAGCGTGGCGGCAGAAAGGCTTACGAGGGCGACGAGAAAAAAGCTGATGACCGTTTCAGTCAACGTGATACCGATATGGGTAAACAGGGAACGCTCGGAGACCATGCGGACAAAGCAGGCGACGACACGGGAAGGACTGGAGAAAAAGAAGCTGTCGATGATATGGAAGTCTGCGAACAACTCCCAGACTGTCAGGAAAAGAAGCAGCATAAAAATCCGGGCAAAGTGGACGAAATGATGATGGCGTCTGTGGGCAAGCAGGAAAAGCTGCTGGTCGGACAGTGTTTGGTCAGTTGTTTTCATTGGACAGTTCCTCCCAGATCTGATTAAAAAGCTGTCCGTATTCCGGCGCGCGCCGTGCGGCAAGCGGCGAATGGTCTGCGGCAGTCAGGTGAATGGGAAATTCTGCTTTGACACGGGCGGGGCGGGCAGACAGGATGAGAACGCGATCGGCGAGGCTGATAGCTTCTGCAAGATCGTGGGTGATGAGGATGACGGATTTTTCTGCCTTACGGATCATGGCAGCAATATCGGCGGAAACGGTCAGCCGGGTCTGGTAATCCAGCGCGGAAAATGGCTCATCGAGCAACAGGATATCGGGCTCGAGCGCCATCGTGCGGATGAGGGCAGCCCGTTGGCGCATGCCGCCGGAAAGCTGAGACGGCTTTTTATGCTGAAATTCCAGAAGCCCGTAGTCGGAGAGCATCCTGCGAACGCGTTCCAGGTTCCTGGCTGTATCCTTGTGGGCGATTTCCAGTCCGAGCGTAACATTTTGCCAGACGTTTCGCCATTCAAATAAAAGATCGTGCTGCAGCATGTAGCCGATGCCGGGCTGATGACCATTTTCCCCATAAAACGTGATGCCGCCGCTGCCCGGGGTGAGCAAGCCGGCGATCAGGGACAAAATCGTGGATTTGCCGCAGCCGCTGGGACCGACAATCGCCAGAAATTCTTTGCGGTAAAGGCAGAAGGAAACCCGATCCAGGGCGGGCGTTTCGCCGTTTAGGGTGTGGTAGGAATAGGACAGTTCCTGTGCTTTTAAAAGGACAGAGTCCATAAGCTTTTCCCTTCTTTCTGGCAGGATTGCCCTGAAACTGGGTTCTTTTGCAGGCTAATCCTGACATGATCTGCTTTATCATATGCGGAAGCTGCTGCAATTGCGCATCGATGTTGCATAGCAATGACGTAGCTGCCCTGTGGATTCGACAAAATATTTTTTACTTTATTGCAATAAAGTAGAAAATATGATACTATCTGATATAAATCTGAAATGGAAACACAATTTCCAATCGGATGAAAGGCAACAGCCATCAACCGGAGCAATCTGGATGAAAACAGGAGAGGAGAATTGAAAAAATGAGTGAGAAGCTGAAAGTTGGCATTCTGGGTGGAACTGGCATGGTAGGTCAGCGGTTTATTTCACTGCTGGAAAACCATCCCTGGTTCGAAGTGGCTGCCATTGCAGCAAGCCCCCGTTCCGCAGGCAAGACCTACGAAGAAGCAGTCGGCGGCAGATGGAAAATGGACACACCCATGCCGAAAGCGGTAAAGAACCTGATCGTATTAAACGTTAACGATGTGGAACATGTAGCATCCCAGGTTGATTTTGTATTCAGCGCTGTCGATATGACAAAGGACGAGATCAAAAAGATCGAGGAAGCCTATGCAAAGACAGAAACACCTGTTGTTTCCAATAACTCCGCACACCGCTGGACACCGGATGTCCCGATGATGGTTCCGGAGATCAATCCGGAGCATGTGGCAGTTATCGAATCTCAGAAAAAAAGACTCGGTACCAAGAGAGGCTTCGTTGCAGTAAAACCGAACTGCTCGATTCAGAGCTATGCGCCTGTCCTGACTGCATGGAAAGAGTTTGAGCCCTATGAAGTGGTTGCTACGACCTATCAGGCGATTTCAGGCGCGGGTAAGACCTTTGCAGATTGGCCGGAGATGGTGGGAAATATCATCCCTTATATCGGCGGTGAGGAAGAGAAGAGCGAAAAGGAGCCGCTGCGTCTTTGGGGTAAAGTGGAGGACGGTGTGATCGTTCCGGCACAGAGCCCGGTTATCACATGCCAGTGTATCCGTGTGCCTGTTTTAAACGGACATACCGCAGCTGTGTTTGTGAAGTTTAAGAAAAAGCCTACCAAGGAAGAGTTAATCGACCGTCTGGTTCATTTTTCCGGTGAGCCGCAGAGACTGGAGCTTCCCAGCGCGCCCAAACAGTTTATTCAGTATCTGGAGGAGGATAACCGCCCTCAGATTGCGCTGGATGTCAACTATGAAAACGGCATGGGAATTTCGGTCGGCCGTCTGAGAGAGGATACGGTTTACGACTGGAAGTTCGTTGGCTTGTCCCACAATACGGTCCGCGGAGCAGCGGGCGGCGCAGTGCTTTGCGCAGAGCTGCTCAAAGCACAGGGATATATCACAAAGAAATAAAAGAGAGACATACAGCAGAAAACGACGGGAGGTAGAAGCTACCTCCCTTTCGCTGCTTTGCAGGACAGAGGTGTATGGCAAAAAAGTTATTTATCGCAGAGAAACCGAGTGTGGCCCAGGAGTTTGCAAAAGCGCTGAAATATCAGATGAGCCGCAGGGATGGTTATCTGGAATCGGAAGAGGCGATTGTGACCTGGTGCGTTGGTCATCTGGTTACGATGAGCTATCCGGAAGTGTACGATATCAAATATAAAAAGTGGTCGGTCGATACGCTGCCGTTTATCCCGGAAACTTTTAAATATGAAGTGATTTCGGGCGTCAAAAAACAGTTCGATATCGTCAGCTCACTGTTGAACCGTCCGGACGTCGATACAATTTACGTCTGTACAGACTCCGGGAGAGAGGGAGAGTATATTTACAGACTTGTGGAGCAGGAAGCGAACATTCACGGAAAAAAGCGCCGCAGGGTCTGGATTGATTCTCAGACGGAGGAAGAGATTCTGCGCGGGGTGCGGGAGGCAAAGGATTTGTCGGAATATGATAATCTGGCGAACGCAGCTTACCTGCGCGCCAAGGAAGATTATCTGATGGGCATCAATTTTTCCCGTGCGTTGACTTTAAAATACGGCAACCATGTCAAAAACTACTTGCGCCGCGACCGTGCGGTGATTTCAGTTGGCCGTGTAATGACCTGTGTATTGGGCATGGTCGTCAACCGGGAACGCGAAATCCGTTCGTTTGTAAAAACGCCTTTTTACCGTGTGACGGGAGCCTTTGGAATTCCGATGGGCGACGGAAAGGAAAAGCCGTTCGAGGGAGAATGGCGCGCAGTAGAGGGAAGTGCCTGGAACCTTTCACCGCTTTTATATAAAGAAAACGGATTTTCGGAAAAAAAAGATGCCGAGGCATTGATGGAAAAGCTGGGTGCAGTTTTGCCGAGCGGCGCGATGTCCCCCGGATTTTCAGGCGCTTTTCTGGAAAAATGTGAAAAAAAGAAAGAACAGAAAAATCCGCCGCTGTTATATAATCTGGCGGAGCTGCAAAATGATTGCTCCCGGATGTTTAAGATCAGTCCGGATGAAACGCTCAAAATCGCGCAGGAGCTTTATGAAAAAAAACTGACGACCTATCCGAGAACGGATGCTCGTGTTTTATCCAGCGCAGTTGCAAAGGAAATCCATAAAAATATCGGCGGACTTCGCAATTTCGCTCCGGTCAGCGCATATGCAGCGCAGATTCTGGAAGAAAATAGTTATCAGAAAATTGCAAAAACCCGTTATGTCAACGACAAACAGATCACGGATCACTATGCGATTATCCCGACCGGACAGGGCTTTTCGGCGCTGCGGAGTCTTTCTCCCGCGTCGGCAAAGGTCTATGAAGTGATTGCAAGACGTTTCCTGAGCATCTTTTATCCGCCGGCGATTTCCCAGAAGGTATCGCTGACGGTGCTTGTAAAATCGCAGCAGCTGCCGCAGGGTGAACGCTTTTTTGCTTCGTTTAAGGTGCTGACGCAGGAAGGGTATCTGGGCGTCAGCCGCCCATCCTTTTTCAGCTCCAAAAAAGAAGAAAAAGAGGAGAAAAACGGAGAGGAAGAGGAATTTTCCTGCGACGAGGCATTTTTAAAGGTGTTACAGACTATGAAAAAAGGAGAACAGCTTCCGCTGCATTCTCTTTCTATCAAAGAAGGCGAAACCTCGCCGCCGAAGCGCTATAATTCCGGCTCGCTGATCCTGACAATGGAAAATGCGGGACAGTTTATTGAGGACGAAGAGCTGCGGGCACAGATCAAGGGCAGCGGCATCGGAACCTCTGCGACGCGTGCGGAAATCTTAAAAAAGCTTGTCACGATCGAGTATCTGGCGTTGAATAAAAAGACGCAGACGATCACGCCGACGCTGATGGGCGAAATGATTTACGATGTGGTTTCAGATTCGATCCGACCACTGTTAAATCCCGCGCTGACTGCCAGCTGGGAAAAAGGGCTGACCGGTGTTGCGGAGGGGACGATTACATCCGGAGAATATATGGATAAACTGGATGATTTTGTACGCAGGAGGACGAATATCGTTAAACAGCTGCACAATCAGTCCATCTTATATCAGCAGTTCGATGCGATAGCCGGTTTTTACCAGAAAAAAGAAACCGCACCGGCTGTCAAAAAAGCAGGAACAGCAAAAAAAAGGACAGAAAAGAAAGAAAATGCAGAGGGCTAGTGCTTTTCTGCAAAACGTTCGCCGCACTCAGGCGGCAGAAACAGGAGGAAAAAGAAGATGGAAGCAATGAAGATCAGAAACCTGTACAATCTGGAAGAAACAATCGCTGCACCGCTTTTGGAGCAGTATGAGTATCCGTGGGAGGTTCTGCCCTATATCAAGGAATTCATCAAAGCACTCGGGAACGCTCTGCCGGAGGATCGCTTCGAAAAAAGAGGAGAGGATATCTGGGTGGCAAAAAGCGCGACTGTTGCGCCGACTGCCTGCTTAAACGGTCCCTGTATCGTGGATGAGGAAGCGGAAATCAGACATTGCGCGTTTGTCAGAGGCAGCGCAATCATCGGAAAAGGCGCAGTTGTCGGTAATTCTACCGAGTTAAAGAACGTCATTCTGTCCAATAAAGTGCAGGTTCCGCATTATAATTACGTCGGGGACAGCATTTTAGGTTATAAGGCACATATGGGTGCAGGTTCCATCACTTCGAATGTAAAAAGCGACAAGACTCTGGTTGTTGTCAAATCTGCAGAAGAAAACATCGAAACCGGTCTGAAAAAATTCGGCGCGATGCTGGGCGACTGCGTGGAGGTAGGCTGCAACAGCGTGTTAAATCCGGGAACGGTAATCGGAAGACATACGAACGTTTATCCGCTTTCGCGGGTGCGCGGATTTATTCCGGAAAACAGTATTTTCAAAGATCAGGAACATATCGTATTAAAGGAAGACAGGGGCTGACCCCTGCCTTTTCTTTTTTTAAATTTAATTGTGCTTTTCTGAAAGTTGATTTCATACCCGCATGAAAATCGGCTTTCAGAAAAGCAGGAAGGGCGCATGGGAACGATTATGATAGCAGAATAGAAAAAATACTTGACGAAGCAGTGCCTGCGGTGTATAGTTTACTCAATGGATTAACGCTTGCACGCGTTAAAGCGTAAAAAGTGATTATGAGGAGGAACGGAAAATGAAAAAGTTAGCGGCAATTTCCCTTGTGCTGGCAATGACCGCGGCATCTTTGGCTGGCTGCGGCTCGACAGCAAACACTGCAGCACCGGCAGAAAGTGAAGCGGCAGAAACCCCTGCAGCAACAACAGAGGAGACAACAGATACAGCAGCGGATACGGTAGCAGCAGATGGCAAGGTGTATAACATTGGTATCTGTCAGCTGGTACAGCACGAAGCGCTGGATGCAGCAACCCAGGGCTTTCAGGATGCACTGACAGAACTGCTGGGTGAGGAAAATGTGAAGTTTGACCTGCAGAACGCTTCCGGCGATTCCGCAACCTGTGCAACAATTGTCAACCAGTTTGTATCTTCTGATGTTGACCTGATTCTGGCAAATGCAACGGCTCCCCTGCAGGCAGCAGCGGCAGCTACCAATGAGATCCCGATCCTGGGAACCAGCATTACAGACTATGCGACAGCTCTTTCCATCGATGACTGGACAGGCGTAACCGGCACAAACATTTCCGGTACTTCCGATCTGGCACCGCTGGATCAGCAGGCGGACATGCTGCATGAGCTGTTTCCGGATGCAAAAAATGTCGGCATCCTGTACTGCTCCGCAGAACCTAATTCCACATATCAGTCCCAGACTATTCAGGGATATTTAAAGGATTACGGATATGAATGCACAGAGTACACCTTCGCAGACTCCAACGATATCGCGTCGGTTGTAAACAATGCGATTGCAACATCTGATGTCCTTTATATTCCTACCGACAATACAGCAGCATCGAACACCACGATTATTCAGAACATCTGCCAGCCTGCAGGAATTCCGATCATCGCAGGCGAGGAAGGTATCTGCTCCGGCTGCGGCGTAGCAACCCTGTCCATCAGCTATTATGACCTTGGCTATAAAACCGGCGAGATGGCATATGAAATTCTGGTAAACGGTGCAGATGTATCTCAGACAGCAGTTGAGTTTGCTCCGAATGTAACCAAGAAATATAATGCAGCAAACTGTGAGGCACTCGGTATTACCGTGCCGGATGATTATGTGGCAATTGAGTAATCGCAAGTCACTGTGAGGGTTTGCAGAGCGTTGAGGAGGGAGAAATTCCTCTTCAGCGCTTTTTGTCGATTTTTTATGGAACGACTAAAAAGTATCGGTGACGAAACCAGGACTGCCGATATTTGAAAAATAAAAAAGTGTACTGGAGGAGGAAACAGTGAATATTGTAGCATTGTTTAACGCGCTGCCGGGGGGCTGTGCACAGGGGCTGATCTGGGGAATCATGGCGATCGGCGTATTTATTACCTATAAGATTCTGGATCTGGCAGATCTGACCGTAGACGGCACGATGTGTACCGGGGGTGCGGTCTGTGTCGTGATGATGATGAATGGGCATTCCGTTGGATTTTCCCTGTTCTGCGCATTTGTTGCAGGTATGCTGGCTGGTCTGGTAACGGGCATTTTCCATACGGCGATGGGAATCCCGGCAATCCTGGCAGGCATTCTGACACAGCTCGGTTTGTATTCTGTCAACCTGAGAATTATGGGCAACAAGGCCAATGTAGCGCTCGTTACTGATAAATATGACGTGCTGGTTTCTATGCGTTACCTTAAAAACGTTGTTTTTTACAAAAATACGCTGTTTGTTGTAGCAATTGTGATCGTTGTACTGATCGGGGTTTTATACTGGTTTTTCGGTACGGAATTGGGCTGTTCCATCCGCTCCACAGGCTCCAATCAGAACATGTCCCGCGCACAGGGTATCAATACCGATCTGACAAAGATCATCGGTCTGATGCTGTCTAACGGCATCGTAGCGCTTTCCAGCGGTCTTCTGGCGCAGTATCAGGGCTTTGCGGACATCAACATGGGACGCGGTGCGATCGTAATCGGTCTGGCTGCGGTCATCATCGGCGAAGTCGTATTCGGCAAAATCAGCCGCAACTTTGCATTCAGTCTGCTGACAGTAGCGCTTGGATCCATTATTTATTACTTAGTTCTGCAGGTTGTTTTGTGGTTTGGCTTAAATTCTAATGATTTGAAGCTTTTGTCAGCGATCGTTGTAGCAGTATTTCTGGCAATTCCTTATATGAAGCGCAAATACTTTTCCAGACCTGTAAAAAAAGGAGGTGCCAGACGTGCTTGACTTAAAATCCATTAGTAAAACTTTTAATGCGGGGACAGTAAATGAGAAAACCGCACTGAATAACCTTTGTCTCCATTTAAATGATGGAGATTTCGTAACGGTGATCGGCGGAAACGGCGCCGGAAAATCTACCATGCTGAATGCGGTTGCAGGTGCGTGGCCGGTTGATGAGGGCACGATTGAGATCGGCGGCGTCAATGTCACAAAGCTTCCGGAATATAAGCGTGCAAAGTATTTAGGGCGCGTGTTTCAGGATCCGATGACCGGAACAGCAGCCAGTATGCAGATTGAAGAGAATATGGCGCTTGCGGCGAGAAGAGGGCTGAGCCGTACCTTGAAAAAAGGAATCAGCAGCAAAGAACGGGAATTTTACAGGGAGCGCCTGGCAGAGCTGGGACTGGGGCTGGAGGATCGTATGACCTCCAAAGTTGGTCTGCTTTCCGGCGGTCAGAGACAGGCACTGACACTTCTGATGGCTACCCTGAAAAAACCGCAGCTTCTGCTTTTGGATGAGCATACAGCGGCACTGGATCCCAAAACAGCTGCAAAGGTACTGGAGGCAACAGACCGGATTGTTGGACAGGACAACCTGACGACTCTGATGATCACCCATAACATGAAGGATGCAATTGCACACGGCAATCGCCTGGTTATGATGTATGAAGGACATATTATCTATGACGTGGCAGGGGAAGAAAAGAAAAAGCTGCATGTATCAGATCTTCTGGAGAAGTTTGAACAGGCCAGCGGCGGCAGTTTTGCAAATGACAGAATGATTTTATCCTGATTATTTTTGAATCCAAAGGTTTTACCTCTGTGTTTTGTAAAAAATACTGGATTTTTGACGAAAAGTATGAGAAAATAGCATCAGCGTACAGCTGGTGCTTTTTTCATGGAGATCTGCTTCGGATCTCTTATATGGAAGAAAGCTTTGCGCCTTTTTGGTGTGCCTGCTGACGAAATTTTCATCCATTAGACGAAAGGAGATAACACATGATTTATTCACACGAAGTAGAACAGATGTGTCCGGTAGCACAGGGCGTTAACCATGGCTGTGCTCCCATCCCGGAAGAAGCAAAATGGGTAAAAGCCAAAGAGATCAAGGACATATCCGGTCTGACTCATGGTGTTGGCTGGTGTGCACCTCAGCAGGGTGCCTGCAAACTGACACTGAACGTTAAGGAAGGTATTATTCAGGAAGCACTGGTAGAGACCATCGGATGTTCCGGTATGACTCATTCTGCTGCTATGGCTGCAGAAATTCTTCCTGGCAGAACTATTCTGGAGGCTCTGAACACTGACCTTGTATGTGATGCGATCAATACAGCTATGAGAGAGCTGTTCTTACAGATCGTTTATGGTCGTACACAGTCCGCATTCTCTGAAGAAGGTCTGCCGATCGGCGCAGGTCTGGAGGATCTGGGCAAGGGCTTAAGAAGCCAGGTTGGTACTATGTATGGTACCCTGAAGAAAGGCCCTCGTTACCTTGAGATGGCTGAAGGTTATGTAACAGGTATCGCTCTGGATGCAGACGATCAGATCATCGGCTACAAGTTTGTAAACTTCGGCAAGATGACAGACTTTATGAAGAAGGGCGATGACGCTCAGACAGCATATGAGAAAGCATCCGGTCAGTATGGTCGTGTGGATGATGCTGTAAGAATCATCGATCCCAGACAGGAATAAAAGGAGGAGGTAACGAAGCATGGCATTATTTGAGTCTTATGAAAGAAGAATTGACAAGATTAACGCTGTTTTAAATAGCTACGGAATTGCTTCCATCGAAGAAGCTGAAAAAATCACCAAAGATGCCGGCCTGGATGTTTACAATCAGGTAAAGAAAATCCAGCCAATCTGTTTCGAGAACGCTTGCTGGGCTTACAC
>OGDF01001333.1_pt1 | contig 36812 bp, 33 predicted proteins | sample 1570141 | NCBI WGS metagenome assembly OGDF01 (sample SAMEA4370581, study PRJEB24528) | human gut metagenome
AGGCTCAGGTCAGCCAGTTGCTCCTCTTATTGTAGTTTAGGCACGAGATGGAAGGAAAGCTGGATGGAAGATCTGGCTTTCCTGTCCAAATTTATTGTAATAGAGGAGATTCTTCTGAAACTTTCACATATAAAGGAGACTGAAACAATGTAATAGATTCAATCTGATCATAGTTTTCTTCGGGTTCTCCTTTTCTCTTTGAAAAAGAATAAATACCCAATTCACATTTTTCTTGAATAACTCTCTCTATTATTTCCTCAAAGAGCCCTTCTTGAAAATGCAATTTTCCAATTTTTTCTTTCGGCATCTTTGATAAAACATCAGCCAAAAAGGTTTCCATAGCCCCATAATTTGCAATAATACTTACATCCCGAAGTCTTTGAGGTTTTTCAGTGCTATTATTCGCATGCAATAAAAGTTCGTCATATTCTTCTAAAATTCTATTAAACCCATTTGCGTAGTATTCGCCTGCTTCTGTTAAAAAAACACCATGATTGGTTCTGATCATTAATTGTGTAGATAATTCTTCTTCCATCTTTTTTATTGATGAGCTTAGCGCTTGCTGAGAAATATACATGTTATTGCTAGCACGACTCAATGACTTGTTCTTTGCTATTTCAAGAAACTGTCTCATTTGTTCTATCTTCATACATATCCCTCCAGCTTAACAAACCTGTCTTATCTCATTATATCAACTCTACATCCAAATTCCGCCTTGCTTCGCCCATGCGCAGGCTTGCTGGCGTTTCCAGTCGAAAAACAGTGGCTTTCTCGGTGATGCGTTCCATGAGGCGTGGGTCGTAGAGTTTTTCGATGTCGTTGAGTTCGAGGTTGGTGTTGATGACCCAGGATTTGTTGCGCAGGTTGCGTTCTTCGATGAGGCGGGTGAGCTCGTCGACAGCAAATTCGGTGCGTGGTTCTGCGCCAAAATCATCGAGGATGAGCAGGTTGCAGTTGCGCAGCAGGTCAAAGGTGCGAATGGTTTCTTCGTCGTCTTGTCCGCGTTCGAATTTGCTGTAACGAATGAGATCGAGAAGATCATCGGTGCGGCGGTAAACGACACTGAGCCCGCGCTCGATGCAGGCATTGGCAATGGCGGCAGAAAGATGGGTCTTGCCACGTCCTACATAGCCGCGCAGCACGAGGTTGCCCATCGGCCGCCCTTCAGCAAGGGCATCGATAAAACGATGAATGCGCGCCAATTTGCGCTGCATGTCATCCGGGTCGCTGTAAACATCCACACGGAAATTATCAAAGGTTTTGCTGCGGTATTTTTCTGGCAGTCCGCTGGCCAAATAGGTGGCTTCGCGACGTTTATCAAGCTGACAAACGCAAGGCACGCCAGGACGAATGTATCCGCGATCTTCACAAAGCGCACAATCCCACTGGGGCTCATAGAGTGCTTCTGTCAGGCCATAACGTTCAAGCAAAGCACGCCGTTCTTCGCGCAGGGCCTGGTAAGTAACATCCGCATCATCCAATCCTGTAACATCGCCATGCAGGCTGCGTTTGACACAATCCAGGGCGTGTTTCGACAAGCGTGCATCAGCATCGGCAAGATCTGGATGTGCGCGATGCGCTGCGAGAACACGCGCATCGCGTTCTTGTTTTTTCTGTTCTCGTTTCGATTCCCACTGTGCCATGGATTATTCCTCCAAATTTGAAAAATCACGTGGGCCTTCCTGGCTCACATACGGTTCGCGTTTTTTCGCCGCTGGGCGGGCACGATGCTGTGCACGCGCGCTTTTTTGCTGAGCGCGATAGGTCTCTACCTGATCGCGGCGGGTGATGCCCATGCGATGCCACTGTGCCAATATGGCATCCAGATAATTCATGCTTGGATTGTCGGCGCCGGTGGTATCATCGATGGCCATGAGAATGAGTTCATGACTGAAATGCCATTCCCGGCTCCATTTTGCATAAAGCGCGCGCTGTGGCTCTGTTGGCATGTTGCGCTTGCCCAATAAGCGCAGCACTTCGCGCACTTTGGTCAGCTCGTAATCCAAGCTGGATGCAAAGCTCTTAAAGGAGGCGCGGTCATTGACACCAGCGTTGTGCGCCATCTGCGCAAAGGAGAGAAAATTATAATGCTGACGCTGGTGCGTAAAATAATAATCATAGATCAAATACACCAGATCACTGTTCCATCCATAACGCAGGATGATTTCACTGAGGTCACTGCGTGCTTTCGCAGGCAGAATCACCCCTTTTTCTTTTTCATAACGTTTCACAACTTCGACCAGCGTGTCAACGCCGTCTTCCTTAACAGGGTTACCCTGAGCCGCCGCTTCGTCACCGGCAGTGGTTTTGCCAAGCATGCGGTCAAAAAGCGGCGTAAACGATACTTCGCCGCTGTCTACGTTGTAGGTGATGAGCCGCTTCTGCACAAGATCGGTGGCTGCGGTTTTGGCATAGACATCACCCTGTGCCACTCTGCCTTCCTGAGCAAAGAGATAAACAATCTCGCCAAGTTCTTCAAAGCTCAATTCGAGCGATGCCATGTACGCCAAAAAGCGTTTTGGCACGGCAACGGAACCGCCCGATAAAAACCAATTCAAAAATTTTGTATCCATCATTGTCTCCACATCGTTTTACTGAATCACACCAGACACACGCACGTTGACCTGGCGCACTGGCACACCTGTGAGGTGTTCGACTTGTTCCATCACTGTTTTCTGAAAAGCCATGACTTCCCGCTGAATGGCGGTGCCGTAACGAATGCGGCTTTCCATTTGAATAATGGCGCCAAGGTCGCTCATTTTCACAGTAACACGCGGATTAGGGCCAAAAATCTCTGTCTCCAGAGCAATGTGCCGTGCCAAGCCCACAAAAACGTGTTCTGAAATCACCACCTTGCCCAGCTGTGAAAAGGCTGGCCGTACGATGGATTTTTCATTGACACGATTTTCCTTGTCTTCTTTGCTGCGGCGTTTGAAAAAGCCAATCACCGGCGCAATCCATGCCGTTGGCAAATCTTTGCGCACCTCGATGACTGGCAGCGGAATAACGTGTTTGCCTTCACTACGCATTTCTTTTGCGATGGCAATTTCTTCTTCCGTTGCCACATCCTGAATAAAAATCACCTGTTTCACAGGCGGAAGATTCAAGGCGCCAACGATGCGGTCGATCATATGCTCCGAGGTGCCGAGAATCAGAAGCTTCCTCACGCGATATAGCGCAAGTGCTTTACGCACCGACTCGGCATGTTCCTGGTCGAGAAAAATGGCACGCTTCACCGCAGCAACCATGGTGGGCTCGCTTTTCGCCGAGGTGCCAGCGAGCTTTTTACCATTGTGAATCAAGAGCCCATCGTCAATAATATAGTTGATCTGCAGCTCATCCGCCAATTCTGTGGCATGATGGCTTTTGCCGGTGCCGCTCGGCCCGACCAATGCGTAGATTTCCATGTTTAAGCTCCTTTATCGAATAGGACGTTCACCGCAGAACAGCACCTGCGGCGGCCGGATTTCCGCTGCAAAGGCGCGACACACCATGCCTTCCAGCATGGCACGCTGCATCACTGCTGCAAAGGCAGGATCGTTGACGGTATTAAAACCCACTGACTCCACAGGCTGGCCCATTGTGACAAAAAAAATGCCTGTCTGCCAGCCTTCGCTGCGCAGTGCCAAAAGTTCTTCCACATGACGACGACCGCGTTCAGTAGGTGCATCCGGGAAAATGGCCCGGCCATCGATCACATAGTTGACCGATTTCACTTCAAACAGCCAATTAACGCCATCCTGTGTCAGCGCAAAATCAAAGCGGCTGTGCCCAATCTTTTTCTCGCGCTGGATGGTCTCACAATGGTCGAAACCAGAGATGCGCCCCTGTGCCAGCCACTCGCCTATGAAATCATTGGCCCAGGACGCAACCAGACAGACCCAGCTGCCACGATGGTCCACCGCCAAAAGATCCCACGCAGTTTTACGCGCCGGATTGGCTGCAGCACGAATCAAACAAGGCACGCCGGGCACCAACAATTCCTGCATTCGACCGGTATTGGCTACATGTGCCTGCACAAGCTGACCATCGGCCAGTTCAATATCTGCAATAAATCGATTCACGCGGCGCCGAAAACGCGCCACGATGCTGTGTTCAAAATGTTCTTTTTCCATGCCTCCATTATACTTGAAATCGCACGCTCTGCAAACCACGAAAAAAGCGCGCCATCTTTTCAGATGACGCGCTGTCCTATTCATATTTATTTGCGGCTCTTGATAATGTCCAGCACTGCACCGTTGATGTCTGCGACGCTGATGGAACGGCGTTCGCATTTTGGCTTGCTGGTAAGGTCAGCCAGTGCACGATGTACTGGCATGCCGGTCTTTTCAGAAAGGGTGCCAAGCAAATCCAGATCGCTGGCCTCGCTGGCTTCACCACTCACAGCCTGCCAAACAGCCCCAACAAATTTATAAGGGTTGGCCGTCGAATCAACCACCATCACACGTCCGTCGTTGGCTTTTTCTGCCACACCGACCCCAACAGCGGTATGGGTATCCAGGAGATAACCCGTCTTTGCAAAGACATCACCAATGATGTCCAGCGTTCCTGCTTCAGCGACAGCACCGCTGGCCAGTACGTCCTGCATGCGTGCCAGAACATCATCGGCCACGCGATAGCGGCCACTTTCTTTGAGTGCCTGCATGTCTTCTGCCACTGCTGCGCCATCACGATTGCTCATGAGATAGAGGAAACGTTCCAAATTGCTGGAAACGAGAATATCCATGGATGGGCTATTGGTCTTCACAAATGGACGGTTGGCATCATAAACGCCAGTACGAATGAACTCATCCAGTACATCGTTGGCGTTGGATGCACAATAGAGCTTGCCCACCGGCAGACCCATTTCACGTGCAAACCAGCCAGCAAGAATGTTGCCAAAGTTACCTGTTGGCACGGTGAAATCGATTTGATCGCCAAAAGTGATGTCCCCGCGGCGCACGAGCTGCATATAAGCGGAGAAATAGTAAACGATCTGTGGCAAGAGACGCCCCCAGTTGATGGAGTTTGCTGATGAGAACTGGCAGCCCAGTGCATCTACTTCTGCCAGTAAATCCTCGTTGGCAAAAGCTTCTTTCACAGCACGCTGGCAGTCATCAAAATTGCCCTTGACGGCAAGGGTGTACGTGTTGCTGCCGCCAGTGGTGAGCATCTGCAGCTCCTGCACTTCGCTGACGCCGCCGTCTGGATAGAAAGCGATGATGGCGGTGCCGTCAACATCCTTGAAGCCTTCAAGCGCAGCCTTCCCGGTATCACCGGAAGTCGCAACCAAAATCACTACATCTTTTTCCACGCCAGTCTTGCGCATGGAATGAACCAAAAGATGTGGCAGCAACTGCAGCGCCATGTCTTTGAAAGCCGCTGTTGGCCCATGCCACAATTCAAGAGCATAAAGGCCATCCTGAATTTTCACAACCGGCGCCACTTCAGCGTCATCAAAGCTGGCTGGGTCATAAGCAGCGTCCACCATGTCGCCGATCTCCGCGCTGTCAAAGTCTTCCAAATACAGCGCCAGAATCTTTTTAGCCAGATCCTGATAACTTAAATCGACCATGGCACGCAGCGCAGCTTCATCCAGGGCAGGAATGGTTTCCGGCACATACAGCCCGCCCTGAGGAACCATGCCTTTAACAATGGCCTCTGCCGCTGTTACACCTGGTGCATTGTCTCTTGTACTGATATATTTCATGCGTTTTGTTCATCCTCTTCTTTTTCTTTCAAACGTTCCAACACGATCTTATAACCATCGGAACCATAATTCAAACATTTTTTCACACGGCTGATCGTCGCCGTGCTGGCGCCGGTCACCTCGGCAATATGCGTATACGTCTGCTCGTTTGCAAGCATTTTCGCCACTTCCAACCGCTGCGCGATGGCATTGAGCTCGCCAACGGTGCAGATATCTTCGAAGAAACGATAATACTCCTCGCGCGTATGCACCAACGACAGCGCCTCAAAAAAACCATCAATCATTTCGTTTTCAATATTTGGTTTATACATCGCTGGCCTCTTTTCAATATTAAAGCATTAAACTACGACTATGATACCCGCAAAGCCCGCGATTGTCAATATCTGACCAACTGACAAAAAAAGCGACAGACCAAAGATCTGTCGCTAATTGGTTTATCAGCTCCCGCACCGCCGTAAGGAGTGAGGTTTTGAACCTGCCATAGCAGGTGGGCGCTTCTCACGCGCATTCTGTAGCAATAACATTACCGGCACATCGCACCGATTAAGAGCTGCAATGCAGCGAGTGAAGAGTCAGCTCCCGTTTGAAAAAGTGTTGGAACAAAACGTGTCACATGCACTTACAAACATAGCAGGATGATTCCTTGCACTTACTATACCACATCCATCGGGCTTAATCAACGCTATTGGCGCATCTTTTGGCGTTTTGTGTAAACTTTCTGCCACATTTATGTGAAGCGTTCTTTGTCAGCCCTTGAAGCCTGGAAAATTATTGCGGAAGTAATCTGCATCCTCTGGCAGAAGCCGATCCTGTGCGCTGTCCGCCTCTGTAATCGGACGCAGCGGCTTGCATGGTACGCCGACCGCCAGATAGCCTGCAGGAATATCACGCGTGACGACGCTGCCAGCCCCAATCACCGCACCATCGCCAATGGTTACGCCGCCAATCACGCATACATTCGCCGCCAGCCACACATTATCGCCGATGTGGATATCCTCGGCATATTCTGCCAGTGTCGTATTGCCGTTTTCATCCAGACCCATGCGTTCCTGTGCAATCAGCGGATGATTGGTCGCCAACAGCGATACATTCGGTCCAATCGCCACGTTGTCGCCGATGAATACCCGCGCATCATCCATGACGGTAAAATTAAAGTTTGCAAAGAAATTCTCGCCAATAAACGTATGCGTGCCATAATTGATGTGCACCGGTCCAACAAAATGAAACGTCTTGCCCACCTTGCCCAAGGCATTGCGCAATAATTTTTCACGCTCAGGGTCCCATTCCGGCAGCTGATTCACGAGGCGATTCACTTCGTGCATCTGACGCTTGATCGCTTTGAGTTCATCACACTGGTTGTTAAAAAGCTTTCCAGCAAAGATTTTTTCTTCTTCACGCATCCTGTGTCCTCCTTGTCCTGGTTCTTCACAATCTATCAAAAAAGTCCCAGCCAATGTGCATTGACTGGGACTTTAAGGTCGAAAGATTATTCTGCGCTTGGCGTTTTATCTTTTTCTTTGATATCGACTTTAATGTGTAATTCACGCAGCTGCTTGCGATCGACTGGAGATGGCGCATCGGCCATGAGATCGGCAGCATTTTGTGTCTTAGGGAAGGCAATGACGTCACGGATGGTGTCACGTTTTGCCATCAGCATCAGCATGCGGTCGATGCCGATTGCCAAACCACCATGTGGTGGCGCACCGTATTCAAATGCGTCAAGCAGCATGCTGAAACGTTCACGGTACACTTCTTCAGACAGGCCGAGCAGATCAAACATCTTTTCCTGCAGAGCACGATCATGGATACGGATGCTGCCGCCGCCAAGTTCAACACCGTTGAGTACGATGTCATAAGCACGGGAGCGGATCTTATCCAGCTGATCGCCATATTTTTCAAGGTCTTCTTCGATTGGTGCAGTGAATGGATGGTGCATAGCTGTGTAACGTTTTTCTTCGTCGCTCCATTCGAAGAGTGGGAATTCGGTCACCCACAAAAGGTTGAATTTATTTTCATCGATGAGGTTGCGTTTGCGTGCAAGTTCAAGACGCAGATGGCCCAAACTGTCGTTAACAATCTTGTGGCTGTCAGCGCCAAAGAAGATCACGTCGCCCACTTCTGCATTGGTGGCTTCGCAAATGGCTTTAACCATATCATCGCTGAGGAACTTGGTGATTGGGGACTTAATGCCGCCATCTGGCTGCATAACAAAATATGCCAAGCCTTTAGCGCCATAAATAGCCACATACTTGCCAAGCGCATCCAGCTCACGACGGCTGAGGTCAGCCATGCCTTTGGCATTGAGCGCCTTGACGGTGCCGCCATTTTCCAGCGCGGCATCAAAGACTTTGAAACCACAGCCGCCGCGAACAACATCGGACAGCTCGATAAGTTCCAAACCAAAGCGAGTATCTGGCTTGTCAGAACCATAACGACTCATAGCTTCTGCCCAAGTCATGCGAGGCAGTGGCAGTGGAATGTCCACGCCGAGCACTTCTTTGAACGCATGGGCCACCATGTTTTCGGTCAGTTCCATGACTTCTTCTTCGTCTACAAAGCTCATTTCCAAGTCGAGCTGGGTAAATTCTGGCTGACGATCAGCACGCAGGTCTTCGTCGCGGAAGCAGCGCGCAATCTGGAAATATTTTTCCATGCCGCTGACCATCAAAAGCTGCTTGTACTGCTGTGGAGACTGTGGCAGTGCATAGAAAGAGCCTGCATTAAGACGGCTAGGCACCAAGAAGTCACGTGCCCCTTCTGGGGTGCTCTTCATGAGAATAGGGGTTTCAATTTCCCAGAAGCCACGTTCATCGAGATAGTCACGCACACTCTTGAGCACCTGATGGCGCATCTGCAGGTTTTTCTGCATGATTGGACGGCGCAAATCAAGATAACGATATTTCAAGCGGATATTTTCATCAACATCTGTATCGTCAATCAGTGCATATGGAGGGGTCTTCGCTGCATTGTAAATGATCAGTTCAGTGGCAATCACATCGATCTGACCGGTGGCAAGCTTGTCATTTTCCATGCCTTCTGGGCGAGGACGCACGGTCCCGCGAACGCCCAGTACATATTCACTGCGCACGTGTTCTGCACGCGCAAAAACTTCTTCATCGCAGAGTTCTGGATTGACAGTAACCTGCACAATCCCGGAACGGTCACGCAAGTCGATGAAGATAACACCGCCATGGTCGCGGCGTTTCTGGACCCAACCGGTAACAATGATTTCTTGATCGACATTGTCAAGAGAAAGCTGGGTGCAATAATGGGTTCTCTTTAACGGTAACATATTCTGGCCTCACTTTACGTAATTGATAACTTCTTCAAGGGGAACATTTTCCTGTGTGCTGTTGCGCATGTCACGCACTACAGCCACATTGTCCGCCAGTTCATCGTCGCCAACGATGATGGTATAACGCGCATGATTCTTATCAGCAGCTTTCATTTGTGCCTTCATGCTCTTAGACAGATAATCGGTTTCAACGATCAGTCCCTGCTGACGCAGCGCGTGTGTCAGCTTGAAGCAGACTTCTTTTGCAGCATCACCGAGCGGTGCTACATAAACGTCGATGTCTTCTTTGACAGGCAGAGCGATGCCTTCTTCTTCCACCGTCAAAAGCACACGTTCCATACCAGCAGCAAAGCCCATCCCTGGGATATCATCGCCGCCAACTTCGCTGACAAGCTTGTTGTAGCGACCGCCGCCGCAGATGGCATTTTGCTGACTGCCCACCTTATTCATAATAACTTCAAACGCTGTCTGAGTATAATAATCTAAGCCGCGCACGAGTGTGGTGTCGACTTCATATTTAATGCCAACGCTTTCAAGATACGCGCAGACTTTTTCAAAATGAGCCTTGCAATCGTCGCAGGCGTATTCCAGCGTTGTTGGCGCATGCGCTGCCACAGCCTTGCAGCTTTCTTCTTTGCAGTCAAGGAGACGCAGTGGATTTTTCTCCAAACGTTCCAGACACGTTGGGCAAAGCTGATCCTTATACTGACTGAAATAATCTTTCAGCGCTTGCTGATAGCGTGGACGGCAATGATCGCAGCCCACCGTATTGATCAGAACGCTCAGGCTTTGAAGCCCCAGCTTCGTAAACAGATCCACCGCAAAGCTGATGACTTCCGCATCAACCATTGGGTCCGCACTGCCAAGCACTTCGCAGCCAAATTGATGGAATTGGCGATAGCGCCCAGCCTGCGGCTGATCATAGCGGAACATTGGACCGGTATAATACAGTTTAACAGGCAGCGACTGTGCAAAAAGCTTGTTTTCCACAAACGCACGCACAGTGCCAGCTGTGCCTTCGGGACGCAGGGTCACATGGCGCAGGCCCTTATCTTCGAAAGAATACATTTCCTTTGAAACAATATCGGATGTTTCACCGACACTGCGCAAAAACAGTTCAGTGTGTTCAAAAATCGGGGTGCGGATCTCTTTGTAATGATATTTTTCAAAAAGATCGCGGATCAATCCCTCGAGATACTGCCACTTTTCTACCTCTCCTGGCAGAAAATCGTTGGTTCCTCTCGGTTTCGTTGTTAGCATTTTCTTGCCTCCGTTTATACAGTGAAAAGTTCGTTGCTTCCACAACGAACCTTTGCTCACTAAGATATATAAAAATTGTATCGAAGGGCTCGCCCTTTGTCAACACTAGGCTTGATAACGCATGTACGGATTGTGTGCACGTTCCCATGCCATCGTGCTCTTTGGACCATGCCCAGGGTAGACCACGCATTGGTCAGGAAGCGCCGCCAATTTCTGCTGGACGCTCATCAAAATGTCTTCGTAGCTGCCGCCTGGAAAATCGGTGCGGCCAATGGTGCCTTTGAACAAGGTGTCACCAGTGAACGCCACATCGGCCTTTTCCAGCCAGAGCACACATCCGCCTTTGGTATGACCTGGCGTATGTATAACGCGCAGCGGTTCATCGCCAAGCATTAGAACAGTGCCGTCATCAATGGTGTGATCCACCGTCACCGCTGGCGTAGTACCCTGACCAAGAAGACGACAAAGCGGTTCTCTCAGCCATTCTTCATCGTCAGCATGCAGATAAAATGGAATCCCATATTTTTCTTTCAGTTCTGCCACTGCACCAACATGATCCCAATGTCCATGGGTGTTGACAATGAGCTGAGGCTGCAGTGATTCTTTTTCAATCATCGCAATAATATGCGCTGCTTCAGCACCAGGATCAACAATCAATGCCTTCTTACTATTTTCATCATAAACGATGTAGCAATTTTCTTCCAATGGTCCTACGACCAACGTATTCAATTTCATAGCGTTGCTGTCCTCGTTTTCTCAAAATTGTTTTGTCGAATCCAGAAGCATGGTCACTGGTCCATCGTTGACCAATGACACTTCCATATGCGCTTGAAAGCGCCCGGTTTCGACGTTCATTCCCTGCGCGCGCAGGGCTTCATTAAAAGCTTCGTAGAGTGCATTTCCTTGATCTGCACCAGCAGCCTCTGTGAAAGATGGGCGTCGGCCACGGCGGCAATCTCCAAACAAGGTAAACTGAGACACACTAAGGATGCTGCCGCCGACATCCTGCACCGACAGATTCATCTTATCGTCAGCATCTTCAAAAATACGCAGCCCCGCAATCTTCTCCGCCAAATATTTGGCGTCTTTATCGGAGTCGTTGTGTGTCACACCGAGGAAGACCAGTAAGCCTCCATCGATGGCACCAACGCATTCTCCCTCTACTTCAACGCGGGCACTTTTCACCCGCTGTACCACTGCTCGCATGCCGCTGCTCCTCTCATCAGTCACGCCGTACGGTGAATACATCCGGAATGGCGTTTATTTTTTCCATCACGATATTAAGTTCCTGTAAGTCGCTGACTTCTGCCGTGATTTCCATCAATGCCATGTGTTCTTTAACGCGTGATGTAATCGACACAATATGCACATGGGAGTCGTTGATCAGCGCCATAACATCCGGCGTGATCTTTGGACGGTCAAGCGCCTCAACAAAGATTTGCACTTCATAGACAGAGTTTTCGTAGCCTTCCCAGTTGACATCGATTAGACGCGCACGATCTTTGTCGCTGAGGCTTTGAATGTTTTTACATTCACGGTGATGCACGGTGATGCCGCTGCCGCGCGTGATATAGCCAACAATTGGATCTCCTGGAACCGGCTTGCAGCAGTTGGCAAATTTGACATCCACATCGCCCATTCCCTGGATGGAAATGCCGCCAATGTTCTTTTTGCCTGGTCCGCGGCGGTTGCTCTTAGCATTCAGCTGTGCGTCAACTTCTTTGGCGCTGTCCTGGGTTTCCAATTCTGCCAGCACAGCCTTAAATTCATCGCGCATGCGATTGACCACTTGCATCGCGCTGACCCCGCCGACCCCGATGCCGACATAGAGGTCATCACTGGTTTTATACCCCAGCTTACTGCAAATGCGGTTGATGTTGTCAACATTGAGGAACACCGATTCAGCACCAGCATGATGCGCTTTTACGTAATGTTCAAAAGCGTCCTTCCCAGCCTTCAGGTTTTCCTCACGTTTGTTCTTCTTGAGCCAAGCGCGAATCTTATTTTTCGCCTGCGGTGTTTTGACCAATTTCAGCCAGTTGCTGTTTGGTCCTCGGCTGTTCTTGGAACGCAGAATTTCCACGGTATCGCCTGTTTGCAATTCATAATCAAATGGTACAATTTTGCCATTGACTTTAGCGCCCACACACTGGTTCCCGATTTCTGTATGAACACGATAGGCGAAATCCAAAGGACTGGAGCCTGTTGGCAGCTCGTAGACTTCGCTTGCTGGCGAGAATACGAAGACACTGTCACTAAACAATTCCAGCTTGATGTTATCCAGAAATTCCTTGCTGTCCACAGCATCCTGCTGCAATTCTTTGAGCTTCTGCAGCCAATCCAGCTGATTGGCATCTTTCGTCTTCTCACTGCCGCCATTTTGTTTGTACAGCCAATGGGCGGCAACCCCGTATTCTGCAATCTGATGCATTTCGAAGGTACGAATCTGAATCTCAAAACGTTCACCACGCGGCCCGATAACGGTGGTATGAAGCGATTGATACAAGTTTGGCTTTGGCATGGCAATATAGTCTTTGATGCGCCCTGGAACAGGCTTCCACAAAGAATGCACCAAGCCCAGCACAATATAACAATCCTGGACGGTGTTCACGAGCACGCGGATCGCGATCAGGTCATAGATCTCGTCAAGGTCTTTGTGCTTGTTGACCATCTTGCGATAGATGCTGTAAAAATGTTTAGGGCGGCCGCCAATCTCATATTCAAGATGCACCGCGTCCATTTCTCGTTTTAAGTCACGGATGACTTCATCAATGTATTCCAAGCGCTCTTGACGCTTCATAGAGATACGCTCAACCAAGTCGTAGTAAATTTCCGGTTCCAAATAACGGAGCGAAAGATCTTCCAGTTCCCATTTGAGCTTGATAATCCCTAAACGGTCTGCCAATGGTGAATAAATCTCCAGTGTTTCCTGAGCGATGCGCTTTTGCTTCTCCGGAGACTGGAAACTCATGGTACGCATGTTGTGCAGACGGTCGGCCAATTTAATGATGATGACACGAATATCCTGGGCCATGGCCACAAACATTTTACGATAGCTTTCCAGCTGACGTTCCTCTTTGGAATGACACTGGATCTTATCGAGTTTGGTGACCCCTTCAACCAAAAAGGCCACTTCTTTATTAAATTTGCGTTCAAGATCAAGGCTGCTGCAGTCTGTGTCTTCCACCACATCATGCAAAAGCCCTGCTGCAATGGCATTGTCATCCATGCCCAAATCAGCAAGGATGATCGCAACATTCACCGGATGAATGATGTAAGGTTCACCGGATTTTCGGTACTGCCCATCATGCATCTCTCTCGCAAATTCATAGGCTTCTTCAATCATGACCGTATCCGACTGTGGGTTATTTTCTAAAACGACCTTAATCAGATCGTCGAATCCAACTTGATGACTCATGGTTTCACCTCCCTACCATGCCAATTCGCAGGGCACAGTGCGCTGCGAATGATGTTCTCCAGCACACCGGTATCTTTTACAAAGGCAATCTTCTCGAACTGAGACAGCGCCCTAGCTTCACTGGTGCCTTCCAGAAATGCTGCCGATTCCGTCAAGGCACGATGGGCTGGAGCTTTTTCAATTGTAATCGTCGTTTGCGTGTTATTGTTCTGCACATGCAGAAAATCAAGTTCTTCAAATATCGTCAAAGCTTGTCGCCACTGATGTCTGCCAAAGCTCTCTGATAAAGCGCACAATCCATCTTCCAATTCATCCATCGGCGCCGTCAGCACATAATCATGTGGTTTTGCCGCAGCCATTAGAAGCTGATACATTTTTCCCAACGTTTCGCGGGATGGCGCACGATCGCCAATAATCATCTCATTCAGCGCCAGGTCTTTTTCACTGTACAGCAAATGAACCTGACCCGGCTCGCCATCTCGTGCGCAGCGCCCAGACAACTGGTTAAACGCTTCCACTGAAAAGCAAGGATGATACAGCACCACATGACGGATGTCTGAAATATGCACGCCTTCACCAAAAGCTGGGGTCGCAAACAGCAAGCGAATCTCACCCTCTTTGAAGGCAGTCTCGATGGCACGACGCGCCTCTCGTGGCAAACCGCCATGATAATAGGCCACCAACGGCCGTAATGTATAGGGAAGAATTTCCCGCAAACGCTGCGATAATCCGAAAGCCTGCTTGCGGCTGTTGACATAGCAAATGGTCTTTTCCGGATGCATAAAGAGTCTGTACAAATAGACCAGCTTCTTGTCAGTGTGTCGCGCATCGATAATACGTAAATTATAGCGGATATGGTCGTCAATATAAAGACCTGCACCAGAAATAATTTCTTGAAATGCGTGTGCTTCCGTCGCTGGAACTGTAGCGGTCAAATAAGTCCACACCGCGAACGGATAAGCCTGCTTTAATGCACGTAATTTTTTATACGCCGGACGCTTATCCAGCATATGGTGGGCTTCGTCGAGGACGATTTGCCCCACACGCGCAGCGTGTGTCTGAAACAAATCCTGATGACGCACAAAAAATTCCGGCGTCAACAGCAACACGTCCACTTTATCATTGGCAAGCGCCGTCATCAGTTCTTCGCGTTCATCTTTGGACAAATCACCATTGCCTTTGAAGATGCGATAGCCCAATGCACCCAGGTGATCACACAACGCCAGATACTGGTCCTGAATGAGTGCTTTCAGCGGTGAGATGACCAGTGTCATCTTATGATCCCGTCGTGCCAGCACACCAGCTGCAATTTGATAAATCAACGATTTTCCGCGTCCTGTCGGCATAATGACCGCCGTATCTTCATGCGCATCGATGATATTGGCGATGGCCGCTTCCTGAATCGGCAGCAGCGCACCATCTTCTACAAACGCATCGGTCAGCACATCCACCAGGGCGTCCTGAGGCAAGGCCGCCAATTCATCCCCGCCGCTTTCAGCAGCTTTCACGGCTTCTGCGGCGATGTCGCTCCGCACGAAAATGTTGACACCACGATGCTGCGCATCGTCACCAGTGATCTGTGACACTTCCGCATGATAAGTCGCACCAAGATCCATGAGCGGCGCCAGCTGCGCAGCGATTTGCCGCGACAGATAGCCAATCTTGTCACCAGCTTCCGTTAAACAAGCGATGGCATTGCCATCCGCAGGATTGTTTGGTTCGCGCAAAAGTGCCAGCGACGCACCTGCCGCCAGCTCGGCAATACGTTCCTGACGGTCGCCAAAACTCACGCCGCGCAATTTTGTATAGAAACGCGGACGATCAGCAATACCACTCAACGCGCCATTTTCCAGATAGTTGGCGCCATTGGCCATGAAAGCGCGCATCATTGCAGGTTCTTCTGCCTGCCAGGATGGCATGATGTCTGTCACCTGCAGCTGCACGCCGCACACACCACGGAAACAATGTTCATGAATATGAAACGCAAAATCATATCGGTGCTTATCTGAAAACACGTAATTGCCTTGACGAAACGCAATGGCAGGTACCATCTCACCAGCACGATCCTTAAATTGCAGCTGCAAATGGTCACCTTCCGCGCCCACTGGACGATGGCCAAAGCGCCACATATGCTCCATTGCAAACAACGGCTCAGGATTTTCGCAGCCACATGGTTCTAACAGGCGCAGTGCTTCTTCCAATTCCTCGTTGGCATCATCAATGGTGATCACATCATCGATCCAAAGAACATGATCGCTGATTTCTTCTTCATAAGCAGCTGTAACCTCAGCAAAAGCCGCCTTAAAAGCAGGCAGCTGCTCACGGGCTACACTCAAGCCCGCTGCCATTTCATGCCCGCCAAATTGAAGGATATGATCAGCCACCGCCGACAACCCTTCGTACATATGAAAGCCTGCTACACTGCGCGCCGACCCGGTATAAACATCCGGCTTTTCCTGCGTGGTTGTCAGCACAATCGCCGGACAATGAAACTGTTCCACCAACCGCGAAGCAACAATGCCAATCACCCCAGGATGCCAGTTTTCGCCCACAGCAATGGCACAATTCATGCGCCCAGTCGCCTCTTCAAACTGTGCGATCGCTTCCTTGGTGATGCGCCGTTCCATTTCCTTACGCGTGTCATTATAATCCCGCACCGTTTCCGCCAAAATATTGACGTCTCCTTCTGGCTGTGGTGCAAACAAATCCAGAGCATCCTGTGTTTTGTCCAGTCTGCCGCAGGCATTGATACACGGTGCAATACGAAAAGCGATATCCGACGCCTTGACGACTTCATCACCGCACATGAGCTTTGCCAATGCAGCCAGGCCAGGGCGCGGCGATTCATTGATCAGGAGCAAGCCTTCCCGAACCAAAATGCGGTTATCATCCACCAGAGGCACAAGATCTGCCACGGTTGCTACCGCCACAAGATCCAGCAGCGCCCGACGATGGACATCATCATACAATTCCGGCGCCAAACGTATCAACATGCCCATTGCCAGATAATATGCCGTCCCACAGCCGCACAAACGACGATATGGCAGCGTAACCTGTGGTGCCAACAGCGGATTGACAATAATACAGCGCGGCAATTTTTCTGGCAGCTGATGATGATCCGTGACCACAAACGTAAGACCTTTTGCTTGATATGCTTCAACAAGTTCTGCTGCAGCAATGCCATTGTCCACTGTAATAACCAGTTCAACGCCTTCCTCCAGCAAGCGGTCCAAAGCTCCGGCGTTCATGCCATAACCTTCTTCGAGGCGGCTCGGAATATATACGCGCACATCAGCACCCAGCCACGAAAACACTTCACGCATCAATGTAGAGGCACAGATGCCATCCACGTCATAATCCCCATAGACAGCAATTTTTTTCTTTTGTGCAAGCGCCTCGCCAATCTTCTCCACTGCAGCGCCTAAATTAGGCAGCAAAAATGGCCGACTCAAGTCCTTCATGTCGGCATATAAAAAAGCTGACGCCTGTTCAGGTGCCGCATAACCACGACTGGCGAGAATTCTCGCCAGAGGCAGCGGCAGCTTGAGGGCGTCAGCCAACAAGCGGGCAGCGGCATGATTGGAAGAGCGGATTTTCCAAGTTTTCATAAATTCATGACGCTCCTTCGCATTAAATATTTACAACAATCAGAAGAACCCCGATGATCAGATAAACCCCGATCAACACGACTGCATAGCGAATCAGGCCCTTCTTCATTCCATACTGATCCACATAAAACTGAATCTTATTATGCCATTGACCAGTGCGCTGACTGATGTTCAAAATTAAAAGGTTACGAATGCCCATGCAAATTGAAAGCACGCCCACATAAATCAGCAACTGTTCAACACTGAGCAGGCGAAACGCAGCAAGAATGAACCATACGATCGCCGCAATTGAGATCAGCGGTTTAAAGAATTTCTCAATGAGTTCCATAGTAACACTCCAAAAAAGCAATGGGAACAGCGCCTGACCGGCAGCTGCTCCCATGCAACAATTATAAGATTATACTTCGAGCTCGACGATCAATTCGCCAGCTTCAACCTGAGCACCGTCTTCAGCAAGGATGCGCGCAACCTTCCCTTTACGTGGGCTCAGAACGTTGGTTTCCATCTTCATAGCTTCAAGAATGATCAGTGGCTGATTTTCTTCAACCTCGTCGCCTTCTTTGACCAGAATCTTGATAACCGTGCCTGGGATGTTCGCACCAACGTGAGCAGGATTGTCCTGATCAGCCATTGGCTTGCGAACGATGGTCAGAGATTTCGCAGCAGCTTCATTAGCAACCTTTACTGTACGATAGCTGCCGTTGACTTCGAAGGAAACAACAGAGTTGCCTTCTTCATCTGGTTCTTTGATGTCGATCAAACGAACACTCATAACCTTCCCTTCACCAACAGTGATGTCGCCGCTTTCGCCCTTGTTCAGGCCAAAGAAGAACTGATCACTATCGAGGTTGCAGAGGGTAGGCTGTTTTTTCAGGCCCTTCAGGTATTCTTCATACATACGTGGATAAAGTGCATAGCTCAATGCTTCACGTCTGCCAGCATCGATACCAAATTCTTTCTTCAAATATTCAGCATCTGCTTCAAGGTCTTCATCTGGAAGCAGTTCGCCTGGGCGGCAGGTAATTGGTTCTTTATCCTTGAGAACGATCTTCTGAAGATCTTCAGGGAAGCCACCTTCTGGCTGACCCATCATCCCTTCGAAATAGGAAACGATGGAGTCTGGGAAGTCAATGTTCTTCCCTTTTTCAATGATATTTTCTGGGGTCAGGTTGTTCTGAACCATGAAGATCGCCATGTCACCAACAGCCTTAGAGGATGGGGTAACCTTTACGATGTCGCCCAACATATCATTAACAGTGGAATACATTTCCTTCACTTCTTCAAACTTATGACCAAGGCCAAAGCTTTCTACCTGTGGTTTTAGGTTGGAATACTGACCGCCAGGAATTTCATATTTATAAATTTCAGCAGAACCAGAGCGCATGCCAGATTCAAACTGATTGTAGTATTTACGCACTTCACCCCAATAATCGGAGATCTTCTGCAATTTATCCAGATCAAGGCCGGTGTCACGCTTGGTCAGCGTAAGTGCTGCAGCAAGGGAGTTCAGCCCTGGCTGACTGGTCAAACCTGCAACACCATTGAAGGCCACGTCAACGATATCAACGCCTGCCTGTGCAGCCATCAGCAGGGTAGCAACGCCGTTACCGGTGGAATCATGGGTGTGGAGATGAATTGGAATGCTCAATTCCGACTTCAACGCACTAATCAATTCCGTTGCAGCCATAGGTTTCAAAAGACCACTCATATCCTTAATGCCGAGCATGTGGCAGCCGAGGCTTTCCAGTTCTTTTGCCTTGCGGATATAGTAATCAAGGTCATATTTCTTACGAGACTTGTCAGTGATATCACCAGTGTAGCAGATGCAGCCTTCAACAAGTTTGTCGGTCTTGAGGGCTTCATCAATAGAAACTTTCATCGCTTCAACCCAGTTGAGGGAGTCAAAGATACGGAATACATCAATGCCGCTCTTTGCAGATTCCTGGATAAATTCACGAATCAGATTGTCAGGATAGTTCTTATAGCCAACAGCATTTGCCCCACGCAAAAGCATCTGGAAGAGAACGTTTGGAATCAATTCACGCAGTTCATCGAGACGTGCCCATGGGGATTCTTTTAAGAAACGATAAGAGGTATCGAAGGTAGCCCCGCCCCACATTTCCATGGAGAAGAAGTCCTTGCAGGCAGTTGCATAAGCTGGTGCAATGCGGGTCATATCAACGGTACGCATACGTGTTGCAAGCAGAGACTGCTGAGCATCACGCATGGAAGTATCGGTGATCAGGAGGCGATCCTGCTGCATAACCCAATCAGCAACAGCCTTTGGTCCTTTTTCATCAAGCATTTGCTTGGTGCCGCGGAGAAGCAGTGGTTTATCGAAAACAGGTACTTCCAGTTCATTGAATTCTGGCTTTTCACCTTTAACTTCGTTGACGGCTTTGTTGGCCAAGAAGGTCAGCATCTTCTTTTCCATGTTGTCGCCGCCGTGGATATCGAACAGTTCAGGCGTTTGAGCAATGAAGCTGGTATCGCACTGACCTTCGCGGAAGCGCTTATGGTTCAGAACGTTAATCAAGAAACCAATGTTGGTCTTAACCCCTTTGATCTTGGTTTCATGCAAGCAGCGAATAGCTGTATCAATGGTACCTTCAAAGGTGCGATTGTAAGCAATGATCTTTACAAGCAGACTGTCGTAGAATGGAGAAATGGTTGCACCTGCATACGCATTCCCACTATCAAGACGAATGCCATGACCGGAGCTGGAACGGTACACTTCAATCGTACCAGTATCTGGTGCAAAGTTGTTGGCAGGATCTTCCGTGGTAACACGGCACTGGATGGCATAACCACGATAGGTGATGGAATCCTGACTTGGAATGCCAATTTCTGGATCAGAGAGTTTATAACCCTGAGCCACACGGATCTGAGCCTGAACAATATCGATACCAGTGATCTGTTCGGTAACGCAGTGCTCTACCTGGATACGAGGGTTCATTTCGATGAAATAATGGTTGCCGTTTGCATCCACAAGGAATTCAACGGTACCTGCGCTGCGATAATTAACGTGGCGTGCAATCTTGAGCGCATCTTCGCAAATGGCTTCACGCTGTTCATCAGTGAGAATCAGAGAAGGTGCAAATTCGATAACTTTCTGATGACGACGCTGAATGGAGCAGTCACGTTCAAACATATGAACAGTGTTGCCATATTTATCACCAAGCACCTGAACTTCAATGTGTTTTGGACGTTCAATGTATTTTTCTACGAATACGTCAGCAATACCAAAAGCTTTCTTTGCTTCACTGGTAGCGCTGTTGTATTCTTGTTCCATGTCTTCTTCGGTGCGAACAACACGCATACCACGGCCACCGCCGCCAGCGCTGGCCTTCAGAATAACAGGATAGCCTGCAACTTTTGCAAATTCCTTGGCTTCTTCAACATTGAGCGCAGCGCGTTCAACACCAGGGATGGTTGGCACACCAACTTCGATAGCAACTTTCTTAGACTGAATCTTATCGCCCAAAGCACGCAGCATGTTGTGATCCGGACCAATGAATTCGATCCCTGCTTCTTCGCAGGCTTGCGCGAATTCTGCATTTTCGGCCAAGAACCCATAACCAGGATGGATAGCATCTACGCCTTTGGATTTTGCCAAAGTAATAATCCCGGAAATATCCAGATAAGCGTCAACAGGGGCTTTCCCCTTACCTACACGATAGGATTCATCCGCGATGGTACGATACAGAGAATTCTTATCTTCTTCAGAATAAATAGCAATACTCTTAATTCCCAGCTCCTTGCAGGCGCGGAAAATACGAATCGCAATTTCACCGCGATTCGCTACCAAAATCGTTTTAATTTCTTTCACAGTCCCTACCTCCTCATACATTGGCGCTTGAAGCGCTCGTCGTCATCCAATATCACATATAGATACACTTGCATCTTTACACAGTAATGGAATATATGTAAATACTATTATATCTATATTCTACCATTTATGCATCATTTTTCAGAAAAATGATCATAAAAATAATTTTTCTTTCACTTTTATGCCGATCAAGATTCTCCATTCAAAAAAATCGCCGCCTTTCTGTCGATACAGTGAAAGGCGACGATTGTCATCGTTCTTCATTTTTATGCTGCCGGCGTTATTTCTTCAACCGATGCCGTATCATCAATCGAAGCACCACTATCATTTGTGTTGTCTGCTGCCTTTGGAACCAAAATGACCTGACCAGTTGTCTGATCCCAGTCGATGCCGCAGCCAATGGCCGCACAGAGATCACGAATCTTCATATAGTTGAGATCACCAATAAGATAGGAGCTGATGGCATAAGCTTCACCATCTACATACAGCACCGGCTGATGCAGCTGGCTCATCACAGTATCTCCCTGAATCAAACCGCCAGAGTTGGTGCCATCATACGGCGCACCGCTGTTGATGACCACAGCACCACTGGCACTGTCATAAGCAAGGCCGAACTGAGACCCGGTGCCATTCAAAATGGCTGCAAAATCGCGCAAGCGCACATAGTTGTTGCCATTTGCCAAATAGGCCTGCATGGTCAGCTGCTGTCCGTTCATGCTGACCGTTGCTTGGTTTGGCGATGCATAAGCATAACCATCTGCTTTTCGTTCAGCCAATAGTGAAAAGCCATATTTGAGCAAAGCTGCACTGTCGCTGTAACGCGCATTCACCGCTTTCGCATTCATGGACACTGTGATTAAACGTGTCCCATCTTTTGTGGAAGTCGCCGCCATGCAGCTTCCTGCCTGCGGCGTCCAGCCGGTTTTCAGCCCGTCAACAACCCCGATGCTGGTATCGTCACTGCCTAGCAGCGCATTGCTGGAAGAATACGTCTTCCCATTAAATTCAAACGTTTTCATGCTGGTATATGTCAAAATTTCTGGGCATTCATTAATGACCTGCCGCGCCAGTTTGGCCATGGCGTTAGCGCTCATATAGCCTTCGTCATAGCTTTGATCATATCGCGCATCAATGCCAAGTTCCTGCGCTTTGGCATTCATCGCCGCGACAAAGTTTTCTTCTGAACCATACACCAACTCACCAAGTGCAGGACCTGCAGCGCAGGCTGAGTAGCAAAGAAATGCTTCAAGCATATCTGCCACCGTATACACCGCATCGGTTTCAAACGGAATATTAGAATACACGTCATCACGCGAAAAATAATAGGTATAAGTACTAATCGGCACTTGTGTATCCATTGTGATGCGTCCCTCACGCACCGCTTCCAAAACAAGATAAGCTGCCATGACTTTTGTCATGCTTGCAACAGGACGCACCGTATCAGCATCTTTGCTCCACAACACCTCTCCTGTTGCTGCATCCATAATTACAGCGCTGGTTCCGGCAATATCCGGTTCTGAGGCTGCTGAAGCCGGCATCGCCCCAAACAGCGTCGACAACAATATCGCCGCTTGTAACAACAAACTGATCGTTTTTTTCATAAAATCCTCTTTTCTTTTTAAGATAAAAAAATGAACAAACGTCCGTCGTTTCTTCACCGCGAACGATTGTAGCAAAAAAATACCCGCCAGGGCAACAACAAAGCATTTACAAATTGCAGCACCCGGCGGAATGATTTTATGAAATTGTTACTCAAGATAACCAGCGTCTTTAAAACTAAAATATGATTCTCCCTGAACACTGCCCAAAATAATATGATCTAAAAAAGACAGTCCCAAAAGTTCTGCACCTTCACGCACGCGTTTTGTTAACAACAGATCATCCCGGCTCGGTGTCAAATCACCGCTGGGGTGATTATGGCCTACAATCAAGCCAACTGCGTTGTGCCGCACCGCTTCGCGAAAAATATCTCTCGGATGTACATTGGCTCTATCAACAGTACCACGAAACAGTTCTTTCACTTCAATGATTTTATTTCTTGCGTCCAAATAAAGGACATGAAAAGATTCCTGTTCATCACTGTGAAAATTCTCACGCAATGCAGCAGCTGCACCAAAAGAATCACAAATGCCCGTTTCTCTGCGGCTGCCCATCCGGACCAAGCGACGCCCAATTTCTATGGTTGCCATCAATGTGCAGGCCTTTGTCTGACCAATTCCATTGATGGCACAGAGATCTTTCATATCCTGACACAGCAGCCCTTCCAGACCACCCGCTTCATCCAAGACCGCCTGAGCCAATTCCAATACATCGCGCTTGGCTGTACCTGTGCGCAATAAAATCGCCAATAATTCAGTTTCACTCAAGTGCCGCGCTCCCTCATGCATCAATTTTTCTCGAGGCTGCGCTTCCAATGGTCGTTCTTTAATCTTCGGCGATTCAGGTCGAGGTCCATCCATCGTACTCACTCCTTCCATGCATCCAGCATCTTACGCACCAATGTCATTGGCAGCCCAACAACATTATCAAAATCACCTGCCAACGCCTCAACGAACTTTCCGCCGCCGCTTTGAATGCCATAGCCGCCAGCTTTATCGAAAGGCTCACCAGTTTCAATATAGGCTTGGATTTCTTCATCACTTAACGTACGAAAACGCACCTGACTGACTGCATGATCGGTCATCATCTTTTTTGTTTCTTCACAACACAGTGCCACCGCAGTGATCACCTCGTGTGTCGCCCCAGAAAGATTACGCAGCATATGCACAGCCTCCTGCGTATCGGCCGGTTTTCCTAAAACAACACCATCTTTGCAGACAATGGTATCGGCGCCCAACACCAACGCCTGCGGATTCTGCGCAGCAACAGACTGCGCCTTGGCTGCAGCCAACGCCTCTAAAGCCTGCGGCAATGGCAATGCCTTGTTCAAACATTCTTCCTCCAATGTTGGCGCCATGATTTCAAACGTGACGCCAAGCTCTGCCAGCAGCATTCGTCGCCGCGGTGACGTCGAAGCCAAAATAAGTGGTCTTTCCATGCTACACTCCTCTATGCTCTTCTGCCTGATAATAAGAAAAGCCTTTGATGAGGCAAAGGCTTTTAATCATCTTCATATTTACTTTTAATGCGATAGCTCAGTGCTTCTAAGCTCACTGCCAGATCAACTTGGCGAATCTCAATATTTTCACATGGCACCAACGACGATGGAGAAAAATTCATGATCCCTTTGATCTTTGTCCCGCAAAGGATATCCGCTACATCCTGGGCAGAGGATTCTGGCACAGCCAGCACAGCAATATCCACATCGTTTTCTTCAATATATTCAACCAATTTTGTGATTGGCAAAATTGGCAAACCATTAAGCGTCATACCGATTTTGTTGACATCATTATCAAATGCCGCTGAGATCTTAAAACCTCTTTTTTCAAAACCAGCATAATGCGTCAAAGCACTGCCAAGGTTCCCTGCGCCAATCAGGATCATCCGCCATTGACGATCCAAGCCAAGAATTTCCTTAATAATATTATTGAGACTTGTCACATTGTAACCAACACCACGCATGCCAAAATCACCAAAGTACGCCAAATCTTTGCGCACCTGCGCTGGTGTTCCCTGCACACCCTGAGCAATCTCAACAGAAGACACTTTCTGTACATGCAGTCTTTCCATCTTACTCAGATATCTTGAATACAATGACAATCTTGTAATGGTCGCTTCAGGAATCTTCTCTGTTTTCATGATCATCTTCACCCCCAGTACACCAAATCTTATTCTCTTATTATAATCATATCGAATGCTTTTCTTCTGTGCAAGAATCTTTGATAAAAAAAGCACAAAGTAAATTTATAGACTCCAATTTAAAATCCGCTTAAATAATACCCGCTTCTGTCATATATATACAATTTTAATTACAAACTCTTATTGACCGGTTGAAATACAACCATTTTATGTTAGAATAAGGGGTAGCGAAAAAGCAAATAATATACGACCATTACCAAAGGAGAGATCATTTCATGAAAATCGCTGACAACGTTTATTATGTCGGTGTTTCCAACCCTACGCTGCGCGTGTTCGACATCATCATGGCTACCGAATATGGTACCACTTACAACTCTTACCTCGTTCAAGGTTCTGAAAAAACCGCATTGATCGATGGTGCCCACAAAGGTTTCGAAAATCTTTTTGTAGAAAATGTTGAAGCCATCACTGACTTCAAGAACATTGACTACATGGTTGTCAACCATACCGAACCAGACCACTCTGGTGCCATCCGCCTGGTCATCGAACACAACCCTGATATCGTTGTTTACGGCACTGCAGCTTGCCTAAAAAACCTTGACAACATCGTTCGTATGCCATTCAATCGTGTTGCTGTCAAGGATGGCGATACCCTCGAACTCGGCGGCAAGACTTTGACGTTCTGCGTCAGCCCTAACATCCACTGGCCAGATACCATGATGACCTACCTTGCTGAAGACAAAATTCTCTTTAGCTGCGACTTCCTCGGTGCACACTATGCTGAACCAACCATGTATGTGCACAAAGCTTATAAGAAAAACCTGTATGAAAAAGAATTCAAGGTTTACTACGATGCCATCATGGGGCCATTTGCAAAATTCGTTTTGCGCGCACTTGACCGTATCAAAGACCTTGACATCGCATTGGTTTGCCCAAGCCACGGTCCAATGATTGCCGGCGACGATATTAAAGTTGCAATGGATACCTATCGCAAGTGGGCAACCCCTGAAGAAAAAACCGACAAGACAGTTGCTATCTACTATGTATCCGCTTATGGCTACACCAGACAAATGTGCCAGTATTTGGCTGACAAACTCAGTGCAAAAGGCATCGTTGTTTCTGCTTTCGATGTCATTAAGACCGATGCTGCAGAAATCGCTGCACACCTCGAAGACGACTGCCTCGTATTCGGTTCCCCTACCCTGAACCGTGCAGCTCTGAAGCCAGTTCTCGACGTTATCAGCTGCATTGACGCAGTATCTGCTGCTGGCCGTCCATACGCTACCCTCGGCTGCTTTGGCTGGAGCGGCGAAGCTTGCGCACAGCTCAACGACCGTTGCAACAGCATCAAGATGAAACAAGTTGGTGAAAGCGTACGTTCTCAGTTCACCCCAACTGATGAAATCTATGCTCAGCTTGATACCCTCGCTGATCAAATCGCTGAAACCATCAACAAGTAAGCCATTTTCTGACACCTCGGATCTTAATCCGAGGTGTTTTTTTATTTGCTTTATGCGCCATTTTTCGTTATAGTGATAGGAGCACTATGACTATTTTGGAGGTATCAGAATATAATGGAACGAAACGTTTACGATGTGCTGACAGAACGCGGCTACATTGAACAAGCTACCCACCCTGATGAAATCCGTGAGCTTCTTGGCAAAGAGAAGGTCACCTTTTATATTGGTTTTGACCCAACTGCCGACAGTCTGCATGTCGGTCATTATATCCAGTTCATGGTTATGCAGCATATGCAGCAGCACGGCCATCGTCCGATCTTCCTCGCTGGCGGCGGCACCGGCATGATCGGCGATCCATCTGGACGCAGCGATATGCGTCGCGTGATGACCATTGATCAGATCGACGACAATGTCAATCATTTCAAAAAGCAAGCGGAACGTTTTATTGATTTTTCCGATGGCAAAGCACTGTTACTGAACAATGCCGACTGGCTGCGCAAACTCAACTACATCGAATTTTTGCGTGATTATGGCGCCTATTTTTCAATCAATCGCATGATCAATGCAGAATGCTACAAATCCCGCATGGAACAAGGCCTGACCTTCCTTGAATTCAACTACATGGTCATGCAGTCCTACGATTTTCTGCATCTGTACCGCAATTACAACTGCAAACTCGAATTCGGCGGCAACGACCAATGGAGCAACATCATCGGCGGGGTCGAACTGATTCGCCGCGCCGATCAGGGTGAAGCGTACGGCCTCACCTTCAAGCTGCTCACCAACAGCGAGGGCAAGAAGATGGGCAAAACAGCCAACGGTGCCGTTTGGCTCGATGCTGATAAAATGAAGCCATACGACTTCTATCAATACTGGCGCAACGTGGACGACAAAGACGTGCGCAACTGCCTCTCCCTGCTGACCTTCCTGCCTATGGAAGAAGTGGATCGTCTCTCCAATTTGGAAGGCGCAGAAATCAATAAAGCCAAAGAGGTGCTCGCCTTCGAAGTGACCAAAAACGTTCATGGTACTGAAGCTGCCGAAGAAGCCCAAAAAGCTGCACGCGCCCTCTTTGCCGGTGGTGGTCAGGAAGGTTCCATTCCTACCACGCAAATGGCTGCATCTGACTTTGACGGTGATGGCATTGGCTTGCTCAATCTGCTCAAACAAGTCGGCCTGACTTCAACCACCAGTGAAGGACGCCGCCTCGTTGAACAGGGTGGCGTGTCCTTAAACGATGTCGCTGTCAGCGACGTTCACTACAATGTCACCAAAAAAGATTTTGCTGATGGCCAATTAAAGATTCGCAAAGGCAAAAAGAAATTCCATCTTATTGAATTACAATAAGTGTTTTGCTATGAAAAACAGTGGCAGACAGTATGACGTGCCATCATCTGTCGGCCACTATTTTTTCGCAAAAATTTCACAAAAAAAGAAAGTCTTCCCGACTTCCTTTTTGATCATTAAGTATTTGGTTCACCATATTGTTTTAATTTGTCGATATACACACGACCCAATTCCGATAATTCCTGTTTTTCGCTCAGGATATAGCCAATGCTCATTACTTCATCTTCTGCCAAAGGTATGCCAACAATCTTTGTTCCCTGTAAATAACGTGGGAAGAAACCATTGGAAATGGTATAAGCATCCGTTCCCAAAAGAAGGTTCACCAAACTCCCCGTATCTGTAATCCGTATGCTCTTATCATTGGAAAGGTCCCCATACAGCTCATCAGAAAAATGAGCATGGTCTTCCTTGCCCTGCATAAAGTTAATTCGGGGATAACGCTGAAGTTCTTCAAGCTGCACGCAGCTTTGCTCTGCCAATGGATGCGAAGCACGAACAAACACCTGTGGCTTTACGGTAAACAACTCATAAAACGACAGTTTGTTTTCTTCTAAGGTTTTACGCATGGCCTGTTCATTTTCACGACTTACATAGATGATCCCAAGATCGCTAAATCGATTCTTGACATCATCCAAAATCTGATGCACCGTGGTTTCGTGAAGAATGAATTCGAAACGTTCTTTGCCAAACTCTTCGACGATGTCCACAAATGCATTGGTCGAAAAGACATACTGTGGCGAAGACACGCCAAAACGAATCTTTCCCGGTGTATGGGAAATATATTTATCCTCTAACAGCTCCATTTGACGCAGCACCTGCCGCGCGTAACCAACAAACTCCATCCCTTCCGGCGTTACAACAATTCCGGCACGACTACGAATGAAGATGGTGATTCCCACCTCTTCTTCTATGTCTTTGATGGCATTTGATAAACTTGGCTGCGAAATATACAATTTTTTAGCTGCTTCTGTAATAGTGCCATTTTCCACAACGGAAACGATATATTTTAATTGCTGGATCGTCACATGATCACCCGCCATTTATATATATATATTCTATTATTATTATAGCGCAGTTGTTTTCGCTGTTCTATTCTTGAAGATTCTGGCAATTAACGTTATTTTTTGAAAGTTCGGGTGCTTTTCAACCACACCAAGGGTACACTTTCAGTCGTGTTATGACCAAAATATAATTATAAGTAAAAATTATCTTTTATGGACATGAAAAAAGTGTTATACTATAACCGTTCAATCTTTATGGGAGGCCGCGTCGTCCGCTTCTTCAGCGGCATCAGCCTGCGCGAATAATGTCATCAGTCCTTGCAGAAGATCATCTTTACAGGATGTTTCCTGACAATCTTCTCTCTGTTGTTCTTTTTCGCTCATGATAACGCCTCCTTTCTTTAACAATCTTTTAACTTATTATCCCACGCCAATGACAATAAGACAAGGTCTGCATGCGGGGAATATTATATCCATGATCTTAGTCCCTGTGCGTTCCAATTTGGATAAGTGTCAACAGACGAGGGAGTGCTGTTGAACGAAAGGCACTCATGTCTGCGATACACCGGACGCTCCCATGATCATTCTACACTTCCTCAAAAGGAAGTGTTTTTTTATGGAGGAAATTATGAACTACAAAGAAGCAAAACAGACCCTCGAGAAGTACGCTTCTCTCGGTTCTGTCTATGGACTTGACGGTATCACGCGGCTTATGGAGGCTCTTGGGCGCCCTGAAAGACAGCTCAAAGTGATCCATGTCGCTGGCACCAATGGCAAAGGGTCCACAGTAACAACACTGGCCGCCATATTAGAAGCCTGCGGTTATCACACAGCTACCTATACCTCTCCGGAAGTGAGCACTTATCTTGATCGTTTCCGCATTGGCGGCGTACCAGCAGATGAAGCGGTGTTCACAACCGCTTTCGAAAAGGTGGAAGCAGCTTGTCTATCCATCGTTTCTGCCGGGCATCCTCATCCCACCATTTTTGAAATGGAGCTGGCCATCGCCTACTTGATCGCCATCGCTTGCCAGGCAGAAGTCATGGTCCAGGAAACAGGGCTTGGCGGCCGATTGGATGCCACCAACGTTGTAGAAAAACCTCAGATGGTGGTCTTCACCGCCATCGGCATGGACCACATGCAATTTCTTGGCAACACACCAGAAGCCATCGCCGCTGAAAAAGCTGGCATCATCAAAGAAGGCGTTCCTGTTGTTGCTTACGACAACGGCACTGCAATCAACGCTGTCATCGCCAACACAGCCGCTGCACATCATGCCGCCTGCCATTTTTCCTCCCTCCAAAAATGCCAAGTCGTCGCTCGCGACCTCGACGGACAAAGCATCCTCTTCGACGGCAGCCTTTATCATTACCCATTGATCGGCATTCATCAAGTGCGCAACTTTGCACTCATCATGGAAACTGTACAGGCACTGCGCAGCGAAGGATGGCATTTGCCAGTCTCTACCGTTCAAGAAGCCTTAGACAATGTCCGCTGGCCTGGTCGCTTTGAAGTGGTCTGCAAAAAGCCAGTCATCGTTTTAGATGGCGCACACAATCCACAAGCAGCAGCCGCATTGGCAGAAACAGTACAAACTTGGTTTCCTGATCAATCGGTGCATTTTCTCATGCATATCTTCAAAGACAAAGATGCTCGCGGCATCCTCAAAGCCATTGCGCCGGTCTGCTGCCATCTCACCTTAACAACCATCGACAACGAACGTTCCGCCGATCCAGCAGTGCTGCGTGAAACAGCCATGCAATTTATTGCGCCAGAAAACATCACACTGGAGAAAGATTTTGAAGCAGCGGTTCACACTTGTCTTAACACACTTCGCGAAAACGACGTACTTATCATTTGCGGCTCCCTCTCTCACCTGGAAAGATCACGCCGCGTACTCTCTCACTACGAAAGGATTGACGTGCAATGGTAAACATTGAAAAAACAGAAAAAGCCATCCGCGATCTGCTCATCGCCATCGGCGAAGACCCTGATCGTCCAGGTTTAATTGAAACACCAAAACGCTGTGCAAAAATGTACGAGGAACTTCTGAGCGGCATGGATCATGATGCTGAAGAACATCTCTCCAAACAGTTTGATGTGCCTCATTCAGAATTTCTTCTCGAAAAAGACATCCCTTTCTATTCTCTGTGCGAACACCATCTGCTGCCCTTCTTCGGCAAAGCGCATATCGCTTATTTGCCAAAGGATCGTGTCGTTGGGCTCAGCAAGCTGGCACGCACCGTTGAAGTGTATGCGCGCCGCCTTCAGCTGCAGGAGCAAATGACCAGCCAAATTGCTGACGACATCATGACTTACCTTGATGCCCGCGGCGTTATGGTGGTCATTGAAGCCGAACATCTCTGCATGACCATGCGTGGTGTCAAAAAGCCTGGCGCAAAAACACTCACCATTGCCTGCCGCGGTGAATTTGAAACCGATCCTGAACTCAAGCAGACCTGCCTCAGTCTGATTCGCGCATGAAAACGGTCACCTGCCTTTTACACCACGACGATTTTCTAAACGCCATCAACACCATCGAAAACCGTGAACAGACCCGCCGCTTTTGCCGGCATGGACTTGATCACGCCCTCGATGTTGCTCGAATCAGCTGGATTCTCGTCCTGGAAAACCATCGCCCTTTTGAAAAAGAAACCGTCTACTTGGCAGCCTTGCTTCACGATATCGGGCGCAGCCAAAGTGATGACGACCACGACAGCGCCAGCGCCTATCTGGCAAAAAAATGGCTCAGCGACTGCGGCGCCCAACCAGATGTCATCACTGACGTTTGCGCGGCCATTGCCGTTCATCGACAGCGCAGCGCAGCCATCGACCCGGCCACAGCCAGCCTTGGCGAACTGCTTGCATTAGCCGACAAACGCAGCCGCACCTGTTTTCGCTGTGCTGCAGCCGCAGACTGCTACTGGCCTGAAGACTTGAAAAATGCCACCATCATCGACTGAGGAGGACCTATGAACATCGGCAATAAAACCTTCAATCTATCTGGCACCACCCCCATCGTTATGGGCATCTTAAATGTTACCCCAGACTCCTTTTCGGACGGCGGACGCTACAACAACATTGACGCTGCCGTGCGCCATGCGCAAAAACTTGCTGAAGAAGGCGCCGACATCATTGACATCGGCGCTGAATCAACCCGTCCAGGGCACACGCAGATCAGTGTGGATGAAGAATGTACACGCCTATTACCTATTCTAAAAGCGTTGAAAGATACCATTGATCTGCCGCTTTCCGTCGACACCTATCGCAGCGAAACAGCACAGGCAGCACTAAGCGCCGGCGCTGATATGATCAATGACATCTGGGGTCTGACAGCCGATGCCAACATGGCATCAGTCGTTGCTGCAAGCGGCTGTCCGATCTGCATCATGCACAACCGACCTGACACCGATTACAACGATTTCCTAGCCGACTGGCTGCAAGATATGAAAGACCGTATCACCCTAGCTCATGCAGCCGGCATTCGTGATGAACAAATCATCCTCGATCCAGGCATCGGCTTTGCCAAAAGCTTTGATTGGGACGTCGCGTGCATGCATCACCTCAGCGATCTTTGCGCTCTAGGTTATCCTGTGCTGCTCGGCCTGTCCCGTAAACGCATGATTGGCAATCTCAGCGGTCTGCCCGTCGATCAGCGCGACGAAGCCACAGCCGCTGCTGACCTTTATGGTTATCTTGGCGGCGCTCGTATCTTCCGCGTGCACAATGTTCAACTTGCACGCCGCACCCTCGATACCTTTGCACGATTGGAGGCAAACCAGCATGGATAAAATCAGCCTCGTCGATCTTGAAATTTTCGCCCATCATGGCGTCTTCGATTTCGAAAAAGAGAACGGACAAACCTTTATCGTCAGCTGCGAGTGTCTCCTAGACACCCACGAAGCAGGAACAAGCGACAATCTCGATGCCAGCCTTGACTACGGTTCCCTGGCCCATCGTCTCACTGCACTTTTTCAAGAAGAAACATTCGACCTCATCGAAGCCGCCGCAGAGCATTGTGCCGGCGCGCTGCTCCATGAGTTTTCGCTCATTCGCAGCTTGACCCTCACCATCAAAAAGCCCTCGGCGCCGGTCAACCTGCCGCTCGCTTATCCAGCCGTCACCATCACACGCGGCTGGACACCAGCCATCCTCGCCCTCGGCAGCAACATTGAGCCACGGCAAGAACACCTCGACGCAGCCCTGACGCTTTTGTCCGAGCATCCTGATATTCGTTGTTTACGCGTCGCACCATGGATCGAAACCGACCCCGTCGGCTACACCGATCAAAATCGCTTCCTCAACGGCGCCGTTCTTATTGAAACCCTGCTTACGCCGCACGAACTCCTCGATGCCATTCATGACATCGAAGCCGCCCGTAAGCGTGAACGCATTATTCACTGGGGCCCACGCACCCTCGACATCGACATCATCTACTACGGCGACCTCCTGCTCACGAGCGATGATCTTACCATCCCACATCCTCTCTGCATGGAGCGTGCCTTCGTCATGGAGCCTGTCATCGCCATCGCCCCATACTGGATCGATCCACGCTACGGCAAAGCCGTCAGCATTTGCTGGAAAGAAGCACAAAAATAATACAACGAGCCACAGAGCATCGCCCTTTATGGGATCTGCTCTGTGGCTCGTTTTTTTAACGAAACATGCGATAGCTTTTTAGGGAAGAACGATAGGAAATAACGACCATCCCCACACTGGCAGCCAGGCTGACAAGCAAGAGGAGCAGCGGCCACTGCATCAGGGTGCGCGCCATCTGCATCGAGCTGTCATTAAACACCGTTGCAGTCACCAGAATCAACATGGCACCATAAGGAATCAAGCCAAACAGCTGCCCTTTCGCGTAGCCCATGGTGAAATACAGCGGCGTTTGAACACTGACGATAAACGTAAACATCAATATTGACACTGCAATTCCAGCCACCACCGATTCTATCGAGGCACCTTTTCCCTGCAGCACTGGCAGCAGCACACCGAAAAACATCGCCATAATGAGTGCAATGACAAAATGGCTGAACATGTACAGGTATCGTCCCACAACCACCTCGCAATCACTCAAGGCCAATGATGCATAAAGTCTCTCCAACGCATCTTTTTCCTGCACCAAGAATATCATCGGAAGATGCAGCGCCATCACCCAGGCGGTCGTGATGGCAGCACTCATAGGCGAAAGTCCCGTAAAGGAAAGCAAAAATAACACCACCAATAAGGTGCCATACATTCCAAAAGGAGATTTCATTGAATATTGGTCCAACCTTGTCATTTTTAATGCTCCACTCATTGGTTTCCCTCCCTTCCAATATGGATCATAATGTCCTCAAGAGTGACCGGTTCCTGCAAATAGCCTCTAAACCGCGCCGCTGTTTCTGCTTCAATCAAACCTTCAAAGCCCAACGCTGTCTGCCGCACACCATGAAGCTGTTTCATAAGCTCCGGTGTCAGCTCATCCGGGGCGCCTTTAAGCAGGCGATAATGCGACAGCAGCCCTTCAGTGGGACCACTGAAAATCTGACGCCCACCTTCAAGATAAGTGATATAGTCAGCAGCACGCTCAAGATCGCTGGTAATATGCGTTGAAAAGAGGACGCTGTGTTCCCCATCGGCAATGAACGCTTGTAATAACGCCATCAATTCATCACGCGTCGCTGGATCAAGACCGCTTGTCGGCTCATCGAGCACCAAAAGTTTGGCATGGTGCGACAAGGCGCAGGTCAGCATGAGCTTCATCTGCATCCCCCGCGACAAATCATGAATGCGCCCATCCATCGGCAGGCGAAAGCGTGTGACAAGTTCCTGAAAACGTGCATTGTCCCAAGCCTCATAAAAATCACCGAGGACCTTTGCTGTTTTGCCAACGGTCCAGGTATCAACAAAATAATTGCTGTCAAAAACAACGCCAAGCTGTTGTTTAATCTTTTTTTCATCGCGCACGCTGTCCAGACCGAACACCTGAATCTTCCCCTCATCCAGTGGAAGCATGTTCAACAGTAAACGAATCAAGGTCGTTTTTCCCGCTCCATTGGAACCGATCAATCCCATGATATAGCCCTGCGGCAATTGGAACGAGAGCGGGCCCAGCGAAAACGATGGAAATTCTTTGCACACACACTCAAATACAAGGTCCATCTTATTCATCATCCACCTCCATGAGCAAACTCAATAATGCCATCAATTCTTCTTTCGTCATTGCCGCCTTTTCTGCAGAAACAATAGCTTGCTGCAGATGTTGTTCCACATCTTTCAACAACTGCTCGTGTAAAAGCGCCGAGCTGCTCGACATAACAAAAAAGCCCTTACCCTGCTGGCTGGTGATATAACCTTCCGACTCCAGCTCGCTGTATGCCCTCGTCGTTGTCAGCACGCTGATCTTCAAATCGGCTGCCAATCGGCGAAGCGACGGCAATTTCTCCCCCTCCTGCAATTCTCCGGAGAAGATCTGCGCCTTCACTTGCTCTTTGATCTGCTCATAAATCGGCTGCGTTGAACTATTCGATAAAATGATATGCACGCAACCACTCCTAACTGTTATGGTTGTTACAAGTACAGTATGTACAGTTTTTTCTTCGCCTGTCAACTATATTCATCAATAGAAACCTTAATTATTGTTGACCAGAATCACAAATGGCACTCATAAATATCCATGTACTTGAGTGCATTAAAAATGTCTACTCCATTTACTACATTTTCTAAATTTATTTGTTGCTTAATTAAAAAAGTGAAATCAAAAAAGCCTTACCTATTATCCATCAAATCAAAAATAGGTAAGACTTTAATTTACAGTTAATTATTCTTCCTTCAAAAAGGCGCCAATCTTAATCGGTCTAATTGGCTGACGATAAGTTGGTGCCTGTAAATCATTAACCGGCGTTTTTGTCTTTGCTGACAATTCTTTCATAACAAGTGAGATGCATGTTTTTCCCTGGCAAGGACCCATTGAAATACGTGTATTAAATTTGATTTGTTTCAATGTATCCGCACCATTGTCTAAAGCTGCTGCGATTTCTTCTGCTGTTACATCTTCACAACGACATACGATGCTTTCACCGATTTCAACATTTTTTAATTCATTAGAAATCAGTTGTTCCTTTTCTACCAATTGAATACCGCGAACTATATGAGTATATTCTTTTGGCACTACCAATGTAACAACTGAAGTTTTATTTTTTGCCGTCATGACCTTTTCAACACGCACCTTGCAAACAACTTCGCCAATGCGGTTAACACCATCTACCTCACTTCCAACTTCTGGTAATGGTATGTATTCATATGGGATCTTCACAAGAGATTCTGTTTCTGAGTAACTTTCATCAATAACAAAAGCAGCCAGTCCCGGGCAAGCAAGAATACAAGCGCCACAACCCACGCAATTATCAAAATATGTTTCTGGAGTATCTGTAATCGTTGTCAACGGCTTTACTGCATTAAACTTACATGCTGTATAGCATGGATTGCAAGGGATATTTTGAAAGCATTCGAACAATGCGTATGGGCCTTTTTTTCGACGTTCTTCACTTGGCAAAATTGCCCGGACCTTAGCTTCTAATTCTTTTAAAATCTCAGTACTCATATTTTACGGGACTCCCTTCTTTTGTTTTTTCAATACCGTTTTTAATCTTTCCGCCGACAGGACGCAAAGAATCCAGTTGTTCGAGATAATCCGCAAATTTCGTTTCAAAATCCTCCACTCGACCAAAATCGTGTGCAGCTGACAATCCTGCTAATTTACCAGTTAACATTGCACTGGAGGCTTCTTCAACCCCGCCAGCATCGCCTGCTGCATAAACATTATGAACACTTGTATGGCGTGCATCATCGATAACTGGTACATAACCTCCCAGCTCCGGAATAAATTTCATATCACATCCTGCCTGGAAAAACAGTTCTGGTAATGGCGCAAGCCCTACTGCCATACAAATGGCATCGCACTTCACATCTTGTTCAGTACCAGGAATCGGCTGAAATTTATCATCCAATTCACAAATAACAGCACCTTCAACCTTTTCTTTCCCATAAGCATACTTAATAGTATGTCGCGTAATAACCGGAACTTGTGCGCGTCTTAATTTATTAGCATGTACTTGATATCCACCAATATGAGGCGCAGCTTCAATAACAGCAGCAACATTAACACCAGCCTGCATCAACTGAT
>OGDF01001334.1_pt1 | contig 36779 bp, 25 predicted proteins | sample 1570141 | NCBI WGS metagenome assembly OGDF01 (sample SAMEA4370581, study PRJEB24528) | human gut metagenome
AATTTGAATTCGTAGAAACAAATGTTAACAAAATTAAATTAATACAAGAACAAAAACAAAAAGAAGAACAAAGAAATAACTCACAATCATAAATAAGAGGGAGAATAAATGATTAAAAAAGTAGGTTTAATAATTATAGCTATTGTAACAATATTTAATTTAATATTACCAATACAAACAGCCTATGCAGCAGAACCAAAAAAAGAAAGTGTTAATGAAGTTATGGGAGGTATCTCTAACGAATCTGCGGATAGTCTTATGAACGACGGTAAAACAACAGCAAACCCAGAAGGTGGATCATCTAAACACAAAGTTTCACCAGAGCCTAGTATGGGTGGAGCTACAGCAAGTGCAGTTGCAAAGCTAATTAACATTATACCTACTTTAATTAGTAGTTTATTAAATTCAGTTGTAAATTCTCAACAAATTAATAGTTCAGGAACATTGGAATTTACTATACAAGATTTGCTAGAAGGAAAATACGATATGTTTAGCATCGACTTTTTTGGTAATGTTAACGAAACAAAAAAAGTAACAGGGATGCTAACTCAAAATATTGTAATTTGGTATAGTGCAATGCGAAACCTAGCAGTTGGAATAACTCTTTTAGTTCTAGTATATGTGGGAATAAGAATGGCAATTTCAACAGTTGCAGATGAGAAGGCCAAATATCAAAAAATGCTAATTGCTTGGGTAAAAGGGTTTTGTATGATATTTGTACTTATATATATTATTATGCTAGCTATAAATATATCTAATGGAATTGTAGACTTAGTACCAAAAAGTAGTGAGAACCTAGAAAAAACATTAATGTATGGTAATGGTACAATAAAAAATCCACAGAAAGATTCAATTGCAGAAAAGATGGCTACTTTAAAAGGATGGAATTATGTAGCAATCTGTATCCTATATTGGGTAATAGTATATTACCAACTAAAATTCTTTATATTATATTTTAAGAGGGTTTTATCGGTGGGACTTTTAATAATTATTTCACCATTAATTTCGATAACATATCCTATAGATAGTATTGGTGATGAAAAAGCCCAAGGTTACCAAAGATGGTTAAAAGAGATACTTATAAATATATTTATTCAGCCATTGCATCTAGTGTTATATTCTATATTTATAGCTTCTGCAGGAGCAATAGCAACTGTTGCACCATTACTTGCTGCAATATTCCTTGTAGGACTATCTAGAGGAGAGAAAATTGTAAAGAATATCTTTGGAATTAGGGGTGCACAATCAATTAGCTCATTAGGTGGAATTCACTTAATGCATAGGGCATAGAAGGTGTTAGTATGAAGAAAAATGTTAAAAAGAAAATGAATAAGAAGAAAAAGAAAATTATAATAATTACTACCGCAGTTGTATTATTTTTTGTAATACTAATAGTTTTGCTAAAAATTAGCGAGAATAAACCAATTAATTCTAAAGATGAGGCTAATTCTTTACAAAGCATAGTAGAATTTTGCGAATGTAAATTTATATCTAGCAGGGAATCAGAAGTAGATGGATATTCGTTAGATATTTACTTAGAATTTAAATATGATACATATCAAGACGGAGAATCTAAACAACCATACTATGATGTAACTATTGAAGGAATTTGTGAATTCTTAAAATATAATAGTATAAGATTAATTGATGAATCTAGAGGACTTATTATTAGGGTAGATACGAATTCTACTTCGATTACTAAAAAATATTTTAATGATGTAGAGGAATCTGAATATTTTAGCAAGTTATTGTCACAAGTTAATCTAGAAAATGAGAATACATTTAAAGAAACAGATTTTGACGTAACAAGCGAATTACAAACACTTATAAATAATGAATGGAAAACAGAAAATATAAATTTTGGACAAAAAACTAGTACCTTTAGAAACTATGATATCTACTTTGATAATGGATATAGAATAAGAAACATTAATGGAAAAGTTTTTAATATAGTATTTACAAATAAATTTCAAAAGGAAGTTATAAAAGATATTAAAGTAGGAGATAGCTTCGATAAGATAAAACAATCATTAGGAGATAATTATATAGAGAAAAATGGAATATTAGAATACATGGGTAAAGATTTATATGTATGTTTTTCTTCTAACGAAATTTCGATATATCCAAGAATTACATATAATTATACACAATTCGAAAAATTAGTAGAAAGATATAATGAAGATAAAGATTTTAATTCATTTATGAACAATTTAACAAGCTTATGGTCAGATTATTCTTTATACAGATATGATACTAGTTATTGCGAAATATGGTATCCATTAAGAGGTATAAAGATATACAACAGTAGAACAAGTATGGAAGGAATACAAATATATCAAGAATATAATGGTTCATTTAAAGATGATCATAAAGACTATTATCAATTATATTATAAGACAAATGAAAGTCTAATTATAGAGCAAGAGAAAAATAGAATACTTTTAGAAACAGATAGGGCAGACGTAACAGATGGAAGTTATAAGAGTACAAAATATGTGATGAAAGCAGATTTTAACGAAGAGAATAAAGCATATAATATTGCATTTTTCTCTATAGATAAAAGTAATGCTGATAGTGAATTAAGTAAAAATATATATGCAAGCAAAACATATTGGTATGATGATGAAAATTTAATATATAGCATAGCTTATCAAGGAATATATATGTACAATGCAACAACTAGAGAAACAAAAACAATAATAACAGGAACAGATGAATTTGATATAACTAATTTTGATTATGCAAATAAAACACTAACATATGATGGAAAAGATATAAAAATAGAAATATAAAGAAAGGAGAAGATGATGAATAAAATAAAGAAATTCTTTAAAAACATAATAGTTTCATTTTTAATATTTTATATAGTAATAGCTAATACATCATCTTCTTATGCAAGAAATTTTGATGATGCTGCTAGAGCATTTCTTGCAGAGCAAACAGAAAACTTTATTAATACATACACCGGAGATTCTGTATATAGTTTAACAGTTTTGCCTGCTAATTTCGTTGGTACTACATTCCACTCATGTTGTACATCTGGTATTGCATATGTATATAATGCTTTCTTAGGTTTAAATATATATAATCTTGGATTTAGTGACTTAGCTGTTACAAACTTAACATCATTACAGAACGAAAACTGGACAGAAGTACCTTTGTCACAATCTAGACCAGGGGATATCTTAGTAAGAGATGGACATGCTGAAATGGTTGCAACAGATGGAGGAGCAACACACTTTAACTTTGGTAGTGGTAGAACAAATGCAAACATGAACATTCACCCGGGTTCAGATTCATTTACTAAAGTATTTAGTCTTAACGAAAATGTACAAGTTACACCTTCTGGAACTGTACCAAATACTCCAAACAGCTTAGAGGAAGAAGACAATGCTACAGAGGACCCAGCAGATGAATTTTACTATCAAGGTTTAGCACAAGGTTCATTTTCTGGTACAAGTAGTGTAGGAAATATATTAGCATGGTTATTTAATTTGATTTCACAACTTGTAGATTACATAGTAGGATTTTTAACTATGATAATAAAAGTTGTTATTATAGGTTGGGCAAATATTTTTGTTAATATAGTTACAGATGCATTAGATGCAATTACAGGTGAAGCAGTAGAAGCACCAGTACAAGGTGATGGACAAACAGATGGAAATTCTGTAAGTAATACTACTATGAATACAACAACTGGTGATACGACAGATACATACGAAGCTCAATCTATCCTAGATAATGATAATTTATATACGCCAACATCAACAGAATTACAACCAGAAGGAGATGACAAATTAACTGTTGATAAGATAATATTTAACCAAGTACCTTTACTAGATGTTAATGTATTTACAGATACAGCAGCAGGTTATACTTTAAAAGAAGATTCATCTTTATTAATTATAAGAGATAGTGTTGCAACGTGGTATTATATAATACGTAATGTTACAATTGCGGTAATGTTAGTAATATTAATATATGTGGGAATAAGAATGGCACTTTCTACAATAGCATCAGAAAAAGCACAATATCAAAGAATGCTTGTAAGCTGGCTAGTAGGATTTATAATAATATTTGTAATACATTATTTCTTATTATTAGTATTAAATATAAATTCAACAATTTTAGGCTGGATAACAGGAGCTCAAGATAATTTGGGTTATGAAGATAGTATTTATGAAACAGTAAGAACAAAAGCATACGAAATAAAATTCTCATCTGGTATGGTTGGAACTATTTTATATATTGTTTTAATTATCCTAATGCTAAAATTTTTATATATTTATTTAAAGAGATTTTTAGCAGTTTGTATACTTATAGTTATGGCACCAATGATGGGAGCAAGTTATGCAATATCTAAAGTAAGAACCGGAAAAGCAAAAGCATTTACACGTTGGATGAAAGATTATACATTACTGGTTTTAATACAGAGTGTACATGCATTAATTTATACATGTTTCGTAACTGTAGTGCTACAGCTTACAAATGAATCTATAGCTGGAATTGTATTAGCATTAATCGTTATGAACTTTATGCTAAAAGCTTCAGATATATTTACAGGTATATTTAGTATGGTTGGAGACAAAGATGGTGGTTCTAGATCTTTAGGAACTATTTTAGGCTCTGATCCAAAATCTGAAATATACGAAAAATTATTTGTAGCTAAGGCTGCAGGTAATATGGTAAAAGGATTTGCTGCTGGAGCAGTAGAATTTGGAAAAGATTTAAAATCATCTTTAGCAACTGGAACTGACAGGAAAAAACAAGTACAAGCACAGGCTTTAGGAATTGGCAATTTGGGTAAAAAGGCTTTAGGACAAAGCTGGGGCGGAATTAAAAATATAGATGCTGCGACAGGACAATATGTACTAAGTAAAAGAAATGCAAAGAAAAAAGGAGAAAAACTTCGTACTCTTTCAGAAGATTTGGAAAGAGAAACTAAGCTATCTAACAAAAGTCGTAAAGAACAAAGAAAGAAATTTATGTCAGATTTACAATCTACTCATAACAATAGAATTATGAATGCATTAAAAATAACAACAGCTCTTCCATTAATGGGAGTATCTGGATATGCAGGTATAGGAGCATCTAATTTGGTAACAGCATCAGTTGATACTATAGCAAATTCAGTAAGTAAAAGAAACTTAAAAAATAAACGAAATAGTAAAATGCATAAGTTTACAGCTCCAATTAGAATGGCAGGAACAATAGCAGGTGGACCAGTATTAGCAGGAGCCAGAGGTATAAAAGATTCTATAAAAGATGGAATGGAAACTGGTGGCAAAATTCAAGATTCATACGAAAGCAGAATGACTAAAATTGGACAAGCAAAAGATGCTGAATCTAAAATTATCGATTTATATAAAAGTGGTAGAAGAAATAAAGAAGATGAGATTAGATCTACAACTGGAAGAGATGATAAAGTTGTAAGAGCGATGGCAAAAACATCATTTAATGACTCATATAGAAGAACTGTAGACAATGTATTTGAGGTATCTGACTTAGTAGATAAAACAGTTGATGCAGATAACTCTTTAAGAGGATATAAAGCTGGTTTAGGTTTTGATGAAAGAACAATAGGAAAACGAAGTATAGAAGATGTAAAAGAAAAAGTTCAACAAAAAGCTAGAGACAATATAGCTGAAAAGATTAGAGAACAATATCAGACTGGAGCAAATAATAATTTAGATGCATCTACAGAAAGAAGAATACAACAAGAAACAGATGCAAGAGTATCTATGTTTATGAGAGACTTAGAAAGAGAAATAGACGATAAAACAGATAAACATGCAGAATTAGCAAATGACCCAACTATTTTAAAAGGAGATAAACTTGATTATTCAGAAACAATAAATTCAGACACATTAAAATCTACAATAGAGGATATGATGAAACTACATGGTGTAGATAAAAAAGTAGACGATGGAATGGAAGAATTAAGAGACGAAATGCAAAAATTACAAAGAATAGATAGAGTGTATGCTAACTCTAAAGAAAATAAAGAAAAAACATACTTATATAAATTTGGAACAGACGTTAAATCAGCAGACGAAAGCAGAACAAATCTTAAGAATGTACTATCAAGTTTAACTTTTAGAAATATAGATATAAATGGGGGAAGGAGATAACATGAAAAGGAGTTTATTCAAAATACTAACGATTGCAATATGTATAGTTACCATGTTAAACGTCGTGCTACCAAGTATTAATTATGTTGTATATGCAGACAATACTAATACTACAGAAGCCCAAAAAGCAGAAACTAGGGCAACAGAAGGATATGAAAGTGGCTTTGGACAAATAATGGATGGTATAGCAGGTTTACTTACATGGCCACTTAGAATGTTAATTTTAGCATTTGGTTATGCAGTAAGATTGGTAATTGGAGGAATTGCATCAATAGCAGGAGGAGAATTTAATCTTAATATTAGTCCAAATGATATTCTATTTGACAAGTTGGAGATTACAGACGTAAACTTCTTTAATTTCGATAATAGTTTAAGTGATGGAGTATTAACAATTAGGAAAAATATTGCAATTTGGTATTATGCATTAAGAAATCTGGCAATAGGAATTTTACTTGCAATACTAATATATGTAGGAATAAGAATGGCAATTTCTACAGTTGCTTCCGAAGAAGCAAAATATAAAGTAATGTTAAAAGATTGGGTAGTAAGTTTCGTATTAGTGTTTTTAATGCAATATATAATTGCTTTTACATTAAATGCAAATAATGCTTTAGTTAACATTATGGAAAAGGCAATGACGAATGCTAGTGATAACTCAATATTTGCAGATATAATGGATACATTTGCTCTACAAGGAGCTGACCCATTATCATTTACAATGGGATTTGGTTCTGCGATAGCGTTTTGTATATTAGTTGGTATTACATTATCTTTCTTAGTATTTTATATAAAACGTATGCTTACATTAGCCTTTTTGGTTATAATTTCACCAATTGTAACAATAACTTATTCTATAGATAAGATGGGAGATAATCAATCACAAGCATTAAATAAGTGGGTTAAAGAATTTGTATACACGGTTTTAATACAACCATTTCAGTGTTTAATATATATAGTATTTGCAACAACAGCATTAACATTAATGCAAGATAGAACACTAGGTGCAGCAATATTAGGATGTATAATGCTATTATTTATACACCAAGCAGAACATATAGTAAGAGGAATATTCAGTTTTGAACATGCTCACAACTTAGGAGATACATTTATGACATTAGCTCTTGTTAAATCATTAGGAAGCAGTTTAAGCAAAGTTGGAAAAGCAGCAGGTGGAGCAGGAGGCGCTGGAAGAGCAGCAGGAGCAGCTCCAGCTGTTGCAGGAGCACAAAACCCTAGACAAAATAACCAAGCTAGAAATCTTAATAAATCTAATAAACAGATTTCAAAAGGATTTAGAAAAGGTAGCAAGCCACCTTCTAAGTTAAGCAGGGCAAAAGAAGGAGCAATAAAACTTGCAAATACAAAAGCAGGAAGAATACTAACTGCTGTGCCAAAAGCATCAATAAAAGCAGCAGCAAGGTATGCAGCACCAATAGCATTTACAGCAATGGGAGCTGGAGCAGCAGGAACACAAGGTGCTATTATTGGATATCAAATGGGACAAGGTGTATATACTGCTGGAAAAGCAACTAGACAAAATATTCAACAAAAACAAGATGCTAAAACAGCTGCAAGAGCACAAGTTGGACAAGCATATAACGATTATGTACATGCACAAGGATTAGAAAATGATCCAGGTACAGCAAGGTTAGAATACAATAGAATTGCAAGAGATGTTTTAAATGGAAAAGATGTTAATTCATTTGCTAGAGAAGATCAACAATTGGCACAAAGTTTAGCACAATTCAAAAATACATTTGAGGAAATGGGAACATCTCAGAAGAATATCGCAAAAGATATGGAAAAAACTTTAATGAAAATGCAAGATTTGCAATCAAGGCAAAATAATAACCCTTAATACTTAATAAGATGGGAAGGAGCGAAGATGAGCTTTATAGATACTAGATTAAAAATAAGACGTTTCTTTAAGAAATATAAGAGAATAATCATATTCATTGTTATATTATGGGCAATAATTTATGTAGTAAATTATATATTAAAAAACATGCCAAAAGAGGAAGTTCCGGAAACCACATATGAACCTAATATATCTGTTATGGCAGAAGATGAGGTTCCAGATAAATGGCACGAAACAATAGAAAGTACTATAGAAACATTTGTACAAAGATGTAACAATAAAGAATATGAAGCTGCATATAATATGCTTTCAGATGATTGTAAAGCAGAAGTATATCCAACATTAAGCTCTTTCCAAGAATATGTAGATGCAAAATTTAAAGAAAAAAGGGCATATAGTATTCAAAACTTTTCAAATGTAGGAAAACAATATATATATGATGTGAATCTTATGGAAGATTTAATGGCAACAGGACTTACAGGAAAAGACTTCTACTATGATGAAGAAAAATTTGTATTTACAGAAGATGATGATTCTTTAAAACTTGCAATAGATGGATTTGTAAGAAAAAATGATTTAAATGTTTTTGCAGAAGATGAGAATTTAAAAGTAAATATAGATAGCAAAAATGTATTTTACGATCACGAAACATATAAAGTTACTTTAACTAATAGATCTGAACATCCAATTGTAATTGCTGACGGAAGTTCAAATAATGAAGTTATTTTAAATACAGGAGAAGATGATAGAAACGAAAGAAATGTAGCAACATACGGAATTGTTTTACAACCAGGGGAGAACAAAAGCTATACATTTGTATTTACAAAATATTGCGATGATGGAAATGCTCCACAATATATGATGTTTAATAATATTAGGGTGTTACAATCATATTCTGGAGATGAAAGTACAAGACAAGCTGAATTAGATAATGCTATTAGAATATATAGTTTAAGAATTAATTTCCATACTGCAGAGTAGAGGTGGTGAGATTTTGGGAGAAGATAATCAAAACATAAATGATACAACACAAACTAAGCAATCTTCAGGTGCTGAAAAAGTAGAAAAAGCAGGGAATGCTGCAGCAGGGGCTGTTAAAAAAGGAAAATTTTTAGCGAAACTTATAAAAAGCTTAAAAGGTTTAGGAGCTTTAGGAGTAGCAGGTATTGTGATAATCATAGTTATTATTGCACTTATTGTAATAATCGGGATTGTGGGATTCTTTTTAGAAATGCCAGGTCTTATAACTAATAAAGTCTCAGAAATTGCTACAGCATTTTGTACAGAACTTAAAACATATTATGAAGGTAACTCTGCTAGATTTGGTAGTGAGCCACAAAAAGAACTTGCAGAATATCTAACTAATATGGGCTATTCACCTTACGAATTTGGATTTGGTAGATATACTGATGAAGATGGAAATTATATAGAAGACGGAGACTCTGATGATGCAACGATGAATAGTAAGTATTTAAATGCATATTTAACAGCAGATTACAATACTTATGTGCCATATGAGAAGTTTAAATCAGGAGTTTCTAAGTTACTGCATATTATTGGAGATGCTGTCGGTTATGTATTAGGAATGGAGACCGAAAAGGACACAGGAGAACCACAATTTGGTATGCTACATTTTGACTCAGGAATGTATGAAAATGCAGATGGAGATGACCTAAATGCGAAAAAGATGAGCTTTTTAGATAGTGTAGATGCAGATGTAGAATCTAAAACATTGACATTCACTGTTTGGGAATCAGTATTTACACGTTCATACTATACATATAATATGGAAGGGTGGACTGCAAGATATGGTAAACCACTAGAATTATCATTAACCTTGCATTTAGCAACGATGGCACCGGACCTAGTTTATAGATTTGATATGGATTCAGAAGAGAGTACAGAAATACATATTTCAACAATAAAAAGTAAAGCCACAATTAAATTTGAATATCATGTTAATAATGTTCCAGAAGAAGGAACAAATTTTGCCGGAGTGGATGAATCATTAGCTGATATAGACAATCATATACAAGGAGAAGATCACACTTTAACAGTAGAAGATCTACAAACCTTAAAAGATTACATAGATGAACATGATAATTCAGATATGGTTGATAGAATAAATGCCGGATATGAAAATTTAAAAGCATTTATTGACTCTTCTATAGATACTGCAAACAATAGACATTATTTAGAGATTAATGAAACGATACTCCAATCTTATGATGCACCAGATAAAGTTGCTTGGTGGAATGATTCAGAAGCTATAGAATATATGTTTAATAATGGTGGTGGATTATTTAATAATGAAAAATCAATAATGGATTCATCTATCGAAAAAATAAAAGAACAATATCCGGATGCTGAATTCTATACAGATGAAGTTGGTAAATCATATTCTGAAATTGTTGGAAAAACAGTTCATTCTGTAGAGGATTCTACAGGAACATATAAAGATGGTGCAACAACAGGTATTATGAACGAATTCTATTTAAAGTATAGTGATGCTAAGAGCGATGGGGATTTTACAGAAGATGAGCAAAATGAAGTATATGAATTTTTACAAGATAAATTAGAAGAATTATTACCACATGTAGAAGCAGATATCCAAAAGATTAAAGAATATGATGCTGAAACAGAGGAAAAACTAAAAGATTTTAATGAAGAGCTAGATAAAATAGGCTTAACAATAACAGCTATTAATGACGCAATAGACTATAATAATGATGGTGGACAAGGACAAGGAACTGAGATTAACAGAGTTCAACCATATATTACAAAAGTAATTAAACATTGGTATAGAGATGTAATATTTAAAGACACTACAGGAGAATATAATTATTATGATGCATATGATGTTAGCGAAAGTCAAGCAACATACGAAAACGTATTTAATCCAGTACAACAATCAGATGATAGTTCTTTAGCACCAAACGATAAAGGTGCATTCTATACTATAGAGACTGTTGGTGCAGGTAGCGAATTAGTACAAGCGAGAGATGCTATAAGAGGTGCTGTTAATGAGCATACAAAAGAATTATTTGTTGGAACAGAAGATAGACCTGCAAAATACTTTATATATGATGGAAGTACAAAAACAGCAGAAAAAATAGATGAATTAAGAAAAGTATATGATGAAGCATATTCTGCTTCGTGGGATATAATACAAAGTGATTCAATAGCAAGACAAGCAGCAGAAGATGCAGTAGAAGCAAAAGAAAAGGCAGATGGAACTGACTTTTATAAAGAAGTTAATGTTAGACAAAATGCGCTTTCAGCATTCTCTATACTAGAAAATTCTAAAACAGAAGATTCTGAATATATCTTAAGAGATTTGAAGAAGTTATTTGTAGACTTAGGATATTTTACAAAGGATGATTTAAGAGAAGATGATACTCATGTTTTCCAATGGCCTATTAGTGGATATATTAATACATATTGGCCACAAAGAAGATTCGAAAAACAACAAGCAGATTATGGAACATTAATAAGAAGTAAAGCTTCAACAGATAACATAAGAGCAGGTTTAAATGCAGATGGAAGTGAAAGAACAGAAGAACAAACCCAAGCATATATATATGAAGCTAACTTTAATGCAGATACAACAGGAGCAGTAAGTGATGATGGAGTTCCAGATTTAGATGATGAGGATGCAGACGAATCAGAAGAAGAAACTGACGAAGTTTCAAATCCAACAGATACACTTATAGATGGTTTTGAATCTGGACTAAATGTAGTATCACCTGTAACAGGAGAAATCTTAGAAGAGGGTGATGATTACATAAAGATAAAAGTATTAGATACATCTGCTGTTTCTGAATATGAAGAGTTCTATAATGAATATAAAGGAATTTGTACAGGATATATAATGTATATTAGAGGTTTCCAAAAAGGAACTATAGATGCAAATTCTGTATCGGAATATCAAAAAGTAACACATACAGATAGATATTTCATAGAGATGGGATTTGCAGATGACTATACAGAAGTAGAACCATATGCAACAGCGTTTGAGGAAGCAGAACAAAAAAGAATAGATGCACCTGCATACCTAGAAAAAGATGGAAAGAGATATATTAAGGAAGGAACAGTGTTAGGAACAACAACTGGTTCAGATTTAGGCTTATATCTAATGAACAGAGAGAACTCTATGGTTGAAGATGTAGAGTCTTATGTTAGACTAGTAAAGAAAGGAATAGACACAGAATTCCCAGAAGAATTTATATTCTGGCTAGGTGTTGAACTAGAAGGTGCCTGTGAAGGAAAATATGATTTAGGGGATAGTTATGGTGTAGAAGTTTTAGCAGATGGTGCAGGTAATACAACAGCATTTGGTTTAACAAAAGCAGTTGCACAAACAGGAGAAGTTCCAAATATGTATCCACAATTCGCAGAACATTTAGCATCGGGAAGAGTTCCAAAGAAGGAAGCACAAGACGTATTTGTATTAGTATTAGAAGCTGCTAGGGAAACAGTTCTGGAAAAAATAACGAATCAAAATGCATTGTCGGAAAGTATGTTAGATGCTCTGGTAGATTTACACCATGCAAGTCCGTCTGAATGTTACCAGATTATAGAAGTATTTAATCAAAAGAATACTTTAACAGTACAAGATTTCGAAGACCATTGGGGTACAAATACAAATTATGAAACCCAATTAAGAGGAAGAGGACATGTACGTGGTGTATTAGCGGTAGATGAAGAATATAGGAATCCATATGATCAATCATTCCCTAAATATACATTTAATACAGAAACTCCATGGACAGACTTTATAAATGGAACACCTTCATCTGAAATTGCTACATTAGGTTAATTTGGAGGAGTTATATGAAATTAGGAAAGAAAGTTTTAATAACATTAATTGTTATTGTTGTTGTAATTATTATAGTTGTTTTAGTAAGAAATTCTATTAATAAAAAAGTTGTTAATGAAGTTGCTCAAACAGATGATCAATTAGTACAAGAAAGTGTAGAAAGCTATTCAGAAGGAAAAGTTTTTCCAAGAGGAATATCTGAATTAATGGCAAAATACGATGGGCAAAACAGCAAAAATGATTTGTACGAAAGTTTAAATAATTTAGTAAATGAATATTTACCAACATTATTTGAAGATATAGAAGGATTAAATGATAGTCAGTTGACAAATCTATTTAATGGAAAGAAAACTGAAATAATAGAAAACTTAGGAATAACTCAAGAAGATGATTTTAAAAAATTGGCAACATACCTACAAAACAATAACTATGGTGGTAATAAATTTGAATATTGCGAAATAGATTCTAATTCATATAGAACTGCAGGTGGAAATAGATATTTAAGTTTTATAATGAATTTAAAATATGAAAACCAAGAAAATCAATTACAGTTACGAGTATATTTTGCAAATATGACTTCTACAAATCCAGAAATTATATATGCTTCAGCAGAATAATGGGAGGAAGATATGAAAGAAAGTTTTTTAGATAGTAAAGGATTTAAAATATTATTCTTTTTACTAATAGTTGTTATTGTAATAATTGTAGTAGTAAATACAATATTTATGACAAAATCTAATAAATCAGAGAATGTTTTAGTAAATGGAGTTGCTCAAGAAAATATATTAACTGCAGAAGAGATAGAAGAAAATACAAATCAGTTAGAAATTGAAGATTTAAAGGATAAAGACGAAAGAACTAGAATACAACAATATTGTGGAAAGTTTATAAGATACATAGAAAGTAAGGATTATGATAAGGCATATGCCTTATTATATCCTGACTTTAAAAATAATTATTTCAAAACTGTAGAAGATTTTCAAAAATATGCAGAGGAGAAATTTCCATCAACATTAATAGCAGTAGAATATAACAATATAGAAAGACAAGGAAAATATTATATATTATTTACTACAATAAAAGCTCCATTAGATTCAAGTTCTTCTATGGACCAAAAATTTATTTTGATAGAAAATGGATTTAATGATTTTCAGTTATCATTTGATGTAAAACAATAAATTGGAGGGGATGTAAATGTCAGAAAAAGATTTACCCGAAAGATTACAGTTACAAAATGAAAGAATTCAAGAGATAGAAAACAAAATAAAAAAATTAGAAGATAAAGAACAAGATGGAAAATACCTAATGTCTCTTAAAGAAAAATTAGTAGCTGAGGAAAAAGCAAAAGGAGATATCGAAAATATATATTCTTTATCAGCTATAGAAATAGCAGAAATTAAGGCAAAAGCAAAGCAATTAGCCCTAATTGCATATAAATCTGGTAAGTACGATTTATATAAGGATTATGAATTAGTAGCTACTACAAATGAGCAAGGTTTACTAGAAGTTACTGATAAATATAGAGAGGAATTAGAAGGTTTGATTCCTGCACAATATCTAGAATTAAAAGAAATAGAACCAAAGGAGTTAGAAGAAAAATCTAAAGAGGAAGATAAATCCGATTTAAAGAAAGAAGAAGAGAAAGAAGAGCAAAAAGAGACAGTAAGTAAAATGCAAGAAGATACTGGATTAGAATTAGTTTCATTAGTAAGAATAGAAGATGAAAATTTTTCTAGAGATGTAGTAGGTAAGGAGACAGGTTATGCAGAACAATATATGGGAATTACCAAAGATGGCACAATTTGTTTATTAGGTCTAAGACCAGACAATAAATTTGAGCTTAACCCCGATTTCGTTGGGGCGAGAACTGCAAGAACAGATGAACAACCTGGAGAATGTGGTAAAAGTAGTGTTGATATGGTAGTTCCAAGAAAAGATGGTGGTACATCAGCTTTAGGAATCGATATAAATTATGGACAGATTTCACTAACAAATAGAAGTACAAACGAACCAATACAAACCTCAAATTATAAACCATCAGATGTAGATGCTAAAAAATATGAGTTAGAAGAAGAAAAAGGAAATAAAGAAAATTTAGAAAGAAAGATGGAAGAAGAAAGAAGAATAGAAGAACAGAAAAAGAAAGAACAACAAGAAAAAGAGGAAGACGATGGACACGGATGGCCAGAAGAAAGAAAAGCTCCAGGCGAAATGTAATAAAAAAGCATAAAAATCACTTATTCTAAATATATTTGAATAGGTGATTTTTTGTGCGTATTAAGAGAACTTTAAGTATATTGATTATTATAGTTTTTAGTTTTACAAGAGTAGTATATGCTGATGATATAGATGATGTGGAAATAATTAATTGGTCTGAAGACGTTGTACAAACAACTAATAATAATGAAGAACCAAAACTTAATTCTCGTGCAGCAATAATATATGATAGAAAATCTAAAAGAGTTATATGGGGAAAAGCAGAAAATGAAAAGCGTCCAATGGCATCTACTACAAAGATTATGACAGCAATAGTAGTATTAGAGAATGCTAATTTAAATGATATAGTTACAGTATCTAAAAAGGCAGCAGGAACAGGAGGATCTAGGCTTGGTCTTAAAAATGGTGATAAAATTTCTATTAATAACTTATTATATGGTTTATTAATGGTTTCGCGGAAATGATGCAGCAGTAGCTTTAGCAGAATGTGTTGGTGGGAGTATAGAAGGATTTGCAGAAATGATGAATGCAAAAGCACAAGAATTAGGTTTAGATAGTACACATTTTATTACTCCTCATGGACTTGACATGCCAGAACATTATACTACTGCATTTGAGTTAGCTAAAATGGCAGATTATGCTTTAAACATAGAAAAATTTGCTAATATTGTTAATACTAAAAGTATAACGATTTCAATTAACGATAGAAGTAAAACTTTAACTAATACAAATGAACTATTAGGAAATTTATATGGAGTAAACGGAGTAAAAACTGGATTTACAAATGGAGCTAATAGATGTTTAGTAACTTCTATAAATAGAGATGGAATGAATATAATTACTGCAGTTTTAGGTGCAGATACCAAAAAGGACAGAACAAATGATAGTATAAAGTTAATTGAATATGCATACTCAAATTACGAAATATATAATTTAGAAGACATAATTAATGAAAAATATAACGAATGGAAACAAATAAATGAGAATAGAATAGAAGTTATTAAAGGAAAGAAGAAAAATGTTAGTACAAAATTGGAAAAATTAGATAATTATTATTACCCTATAAAAAAATTAGATAGAGAAAAAATTAATGTAAAGATTTTTAATTTAAGCGAGATAAATGCTCCGGTACAAAAAGATGCGTATATCGGTAAATTATGTGTGTATAATGATAACGAAAAAATATTAGAATTAACAATTAGTGCAAACAAAAGTATAGAAAAACTTGAGTTTATAGATTACTTAAAGAATTTTATAATAAATAATATTAAAAACATGGAAAGTGCAATTTAAAAAGGGATAAGGATATCCACAGGGATAGGGATATGGGGACGTTCCTTAAATCCCTTTTTTAGTTTTGATTGTGTATTAAAAATGTGTTAATACAAAGTTTACTAAGTCATTTGCTGAATTCTTATTTATAATTTTAGCTTGATTTTCTATCATACTCTTTTGCAAGTTTTTATCTTTTAAAAGTTTATTAGTATTTGTTAATACTTCTTCAACACTATTAGATACGAGGCTAAGTCCGTTTTCTTCAAAAAATCTTGCATTGTAGTTTTCAACACCAGGTATTGGCATTATATGAATCATTGGTTTTCGTAATGTTGCAACTTCTGTGCTTGTAAGGCCTCCTGGTTTTGTTAAAACAATAGTACTTGCTACAATATATTCATTTATATTATCTACATATCCTTTAACAATAAGGTTTTCATTATTTAGTTCTTTTAGTGAAGAATATAATGTTTGATTATTTCCACAAATTGCGACAACGTAAATATTTGGAATATTATGCAATAAAGATTTAATAATATCTTTCATTTTTCCAAATCCCATACTACCAGATGTAATTAAAACAATATCTTTATTTGTTGGTAAGTTAAGATTATTTTTGACTTTAGAAAATGAGCTAGAAACAGATATTCCAAAATCTAATAATATTTCTTTTTTAAAACCTTTTTCGATAAATTCTCGTTTTAGAGAGCTATGTGGAATAACAAAATAATCAGGGTTTGTTTCTTCCCAAAATGGAACAGCATGATAATCTGTTGCTACATTAATAAGTTTTATATCTTTACCATCGTTTTTTAATGTAGTTATTGCCATTGCAGGAAATAGATGAGGTGATATAATCAAGTCATAATTATATTTTTGTATGTAAGAATAAAGTTTATTCTTAGCTAACTTATTTAAACCATAAACAGGACTTGTGATTCCTGTTTTTGAATATGCTTCACCTAATTTATATGCTATTTTGAATAGATTGCCATTTCCTTTTGTAGTTTTTAAATATATTTTCTCTGAATGTTTCTTGGCATTAGGTCCTAAGATATCAAAATAATCAACAAAGTCGCATTTTATATTATATTCTGAAAATTCTTTTTCTATATAATGGCCACATGCATTGTGACCTCCTCCTGTGCTACAGGATAAAATTAATATTTTCATATATTACTCCTAATTAGCGTTTATTGTTTGAAGAATATCAAATAATAAACAGATGGTCAAGTACGTTTATAAAATTTTTACAGCTTGTAAGCAAAGACAAAAATGCTCGGTACAAGTACTCGTTTCAAATAATAAAAAATAACCCCTAGTATTTTTATACTAGGGGTTTGGAGGCGACACCCGGATTCGAACCGGGGATCAGAGTTTTGCAGACTCGTGCCTTACCACTTGGCTATATCGCCATTTTAAAAATTTAAAATATTACCGTATACTGAATCTGTAGTTCACTACGTTTCACACAGCTTCAGCAACTTGGCTATATCGCCATTAAATAGTAATTAATATATAATATGAAAACATATTAAAAATATTACTAATTTTTTATAATTATATAAGTCATTCGTAATCATCATTAACGAATGACTTATAGTTGGAGCGAAAGACGAGGCTCGAACTCGCGACATCAACCTTGGCAAGGTTGCACTCTACCAACTGAGCTACTTTCGCATATGCTTTTCAAAAGCATATATATTTTATCAAATTCTATTTAGTTAGTCAAGAGAATGTTGTAATATTTCCAAATTTCTGAATATTGCTTTATCTGTTCTTCTTTTTTTACTTGTGCAACAGGATGATACAAAGGAATAATTACAAAAGAATCTATCTTAAATTCACCAAATGTATTAATATTTTCAGTTAATGTAGGTAAGATATCAATGTTATATATTTTAGAAAGTGAATATAATGGGTAATATCCAAGAGTAAGAATAATTTTTGGTTTTATAATTTCAATCTGTTTTTGCAAAAATTCACTACAATTATATGATGATTGTTTTAGATTGATATTATTCCCTCTATAACTAGTTCCTTTTCTAGCACACATAATAGCATTAGTAATAAATATATCATCAATAAAACTATTATCAATAGAAATAGAATTTTGATGTGCAGATTGGATGAGATATTTAGTTAATAATTTTTTTGTCATACTCTTTTCTTGTTCTATAATGTACTTCCAATTTTGTCGGGTTGGATTAGTTATATACAAATTATAAAATTTAGTCATATCAGTATATGGTCCCCAGTCTTGCCCAATAAGCATAATTTTAGCATCTAAACGATTATACCAATCAGTCCAAATGGAAGGAATATTTTTATAGAAATTTTCATTTTTAAAAATATTAATTAAAGAGTAGTCATTGCCTTTACACGAAATTAAATTTGTGCATTTTGTACATTGAGACATATTAAAAAACAATTTATTTAGTTTAGATTTTTTGCTCATATTATCACCATTTAATTAAACTGCTTCCAGTAATATTTTCCATTGTCATCTTTATAGCAATCTAAAGGCAAATAATTTGTCGATTTGTCCAATAAGAACGTTTTAATAAATACTTTATCACTTTTTACAATATTGTCAGAGTTTATAACCTCATCTTCACTAAAAAATTTATATTCAAATTCTGGATTTATTATTTTATCTGATGGATCCATTTCTAAAAGGCATACATAAAGCATACTTGTTTTTTCTTTGTCATGCATTATTTCTGTAGAAAAACCAAGTAATTCTTTAAATTTCATTTTTATTCCGATTTCTTCAAACATTTCTCTTTCTACTGCAGTATCTATATGCTCACATTCTTCGACTTTTCCACCTGGAATAGCCCAAAGACCAGGAAAATCGCCACGTTCCCTTTTTACTAATAATATTTTATCTTCTTTTTTTACAATTCCAATTGCTACATTAACCATATAAATTCCTCCAATAAAACTTTTTGTGATTATATAATAATAAAATTGTACTTGCAATATAAAAAACGTGTAAAATCTTGTTATTTGCTGAAATTTAGAGTATAATAGACAAAGACTATCAGTAGAAAAAGGAAGAGGATGAAAATGGAAGTTGTAAAAAATATATACAGAACACATACATGTGGAGAGCTAAATATAAATAATGTAGAAGAAGAAGTAAAATTGTCAGGCTGGGTTCAGAAAATAAGAGACCTAGGTGGAATGTTATTCATAGATTTAAGAGATGAATTTGGAATAACACAAATTTTAATAAGTAACGAAAATAAAGACCTAGAAGAAAAAGCAAAAGCTTTAACTACAGAAAGTTGTATACATATAGAAGGAAAAGTTGTGGAAAGAGCAAGTAAAAATCCTAATATGTCAACAGGAGAAATAGAAGTTAAAGCAAGCAAAATAGAAGTATTAGGTAAATGCAAAAATGTATTACCATTCGAAGTAAATACAGATCAAGAAGTAAGAGAAGATTTAAGACTAGAATATAGATTTTTAGATTTAAGAAATGAAAAATTACATAATAATATATTACTTCGTTCTAAAATCTTAAAAACAATAAGAGACAAAATGGACGAATTAGATTTTACAGAGATTCAAACACCAATTTTAGCAAACTCTTCTCCAGAAGGTGCAAGGGATTATCTAGTACCAAGTAGATTAAACCCAGGCGAATTTTATGCATTACCACAAGCACCACAACAATTTAAACAATTATTAATGGTATCTGGATTTAATAAATATTATCAAATAGCGCCATGTTTTAGAGACGAAGATCCTAGAGCAGATAGAGCGCCAGGAGAATTTTATCAATTAGATTTCGAGATGAGCTTTGCAACACAAGAAGATGTATTTAAAGTAATAGAAGAAGTGGTACCATATACTTTCGAGAAATTTACAACTTGGAAAGTAGATAAAGGTCCATTTGTGCGTATTCCATACAAAGAGGCAATGGAAAAATACGGTATAGATAAACCAGATTTAAGAAATCCTTTAATTATACAAGATGTTACAGAATGTTTTAAAGATTCAGACTTTAATGCATTCAAAGGAAGAACAGTAAAAGTAATAGTAGTTCCAGATGGCAATAACCAAGGTAGAAAATTCTTCGATAAGATGGGAGAATTTGCAACATCAAATGATGTGGGTGCAAAAGGATTAGCATGGACAAAGATAGATGAAAATGGAGAAGTTTCAGGTGGAATTGCTAAATTTATAACACCAGAAATAAAAGAAGCTTTACAAGAAAAATATGGTGCAGCAAATAATTCTGCAATGTTCTTTATAGCAGATGAATTTGAAAAGGCACAAAAAATAGCAGGTTTAGTTAGAATAGAATTAGGAAAAAGATTAGATTTATTAGAAAAAGATGTATATCGTTTCTGCTTTATAGTAGATTTCCCAATGTACGAATTATCTGATGAAGGAACAATAGATTTTAGTCATAATCCATTTTCTATGCCACAAGGTGGATTAGAAGCATTAAATACAAAAGATCCACTAGATGTATATGCATATCAATACGATTTGGTATGTAATGGTTATGAAATGGCATCAGGAGCTGTTAGAAACCATGATCCAGAAATTATGGTTAAAGCATTCGAAATTGCAGGATATACAGAAGAAGATGTAAAAAATAGATTTGGTGCGCTATATAATGCATTCCAATATGGTACACCACCACATGCAGGTGCTGCGCCAGGAATTGATAGAATGGTAATGTTAATTGCAGATTCACAAAATATTAGAGAAGTAATAGCATTCCCTAAAAATAAAAGAGCAAGAGATTTATTGATGAGAGCACCATCTGTTGTGTCTAAGCAACAATTAAAAGATGTACATATAAAATTAGATTTAGAAAAATAAATACATAAAAAATTAAAAATCTCATACGTTATAATAAAGGATTAAACAAAATTTACTAAAAATGTGGTATAATATTAATATAAATTCCCAAAAGGAGATGAATGATTATGACTACGAAGCAAAAAGAATTATATGATGTGATTGAAAGTTTGCCAGAAGAATTATCAACTAAAGTTATAGATTATATAGAATATCTTAAATTTTCGTATATGACAAAAGCTCCAGAGGATTTGATTATAAAGGATGATAAAGATTTGTTAAAAAAATTAAAAAAAGGGATGGAAGATACAGCTAATGGAAAGGTATGTTCTGTTGAAGAGGCATATGAAGAAGTTAAAGAAATTTTAGCAGATTAAGCTGGAGGGTTACCATTGAAAGAATATAAGGTAGTATTATCTATTCAAGCAAAAGAAGATTATAAAAGAATTATTAGCTATATAAAAAACAAATTATTAGAACCTAACATAGCAGAAATATATGCTGAATTAATAAAGGATGAATTTAATATTTTGAAATATAATCCACAAAAATTTGCTATTATTGATTATGACTTGCTAAAAAAATATAAATTTAGAAAGCTAATTATTAAAAATTATATTGCTTTTTATAGAATAAACGAAGATGAAAAAATAGTAAATGTAGAGAGAATTTTGTATAGTGCAACAGACTGGAAAAATAAATTATAAATTAAAGAATTGCAAATGTAAAAGTTTGCAATTCTTTTGATGGTGTTGCTAAGTAAGTAGAATGAAGAAAATGCTCTTATGCATAAAAGGAATAAAAAATAAATACATAAAAAACAGAAAATCTCATATAGTTATAATAAAACTATATGAGATTTTTTGAGGTGAAAAATGTTTTTCTTAAGTAAAAAAAGAATAATAGTAATTGGAATTTTTTTGTTAGCAGTAATAGCAATTGGAATATCACAAATATTTTTTGAGCCGGAAACAGTAGAAACAGTAGCGATACCTGTTAGCAATAAAGTTATAGTAATAGATGCAGGACATGGAGAACCAGATGGACGGAGCTGTTAGCGATGATGGAATATCAGAAGCTGAAATCAATTTAACAATAGCATTAAAATTGCAGAATTTATTAGAACAAAGTGGAGCAACAGTAATATTAACAAGATCAGATGAAAATGGAATCTATGATGTAGATAAAACTACATTAAAACAGAAAAAAGTATCTGATATACGAAATAGGGTAAAGATAGGAAATTCATCATCAGCAGACATATTTGTATCAATACATTTAAATAAAATACCACAAGAACAATATTCTGGATGGCAGACATTCTTTAAAAAAGATAATGAGCAAGGAGAAAAGTTGGCGACAGCAATACAAGAAAGTTTAAAAGAGGCTGTGGTAAAAGAAAACAACAGACTACCAATGAAACTAGATAATGTATATATAGTAAAGAACGTAGAAATACCACTAACAATAGTAGAATGTGGATTTTTATCAAACGAGGAAGAAGAAAAGAAACTACAAGAAGACGAATATCAAAATAGATTGGCATGGGGAATATATAATGGAATAAACGATTATTTTTATGAACTTTAGTGAACTTTAGGGACGGGGTTAAAAGTTCATTTGCTTAACATAAAATTTGAACTTTAAGCTCCGTCCCTAAAGTTCAAAGTTCATTCCTGATGAATAAAATTACCAAACATGGAAAAAATAAACCTAATACTGTTTTAGGAGTGATAATAACATGTTTGGTGTTTTATTAGATAAAAAACAACTTGAAAAATATATGGAAAAATTAGCATCTGACCATAATCTAAAATCGGAAGCTGATGAAAGAACATATCCGATACCAAATTTAACAAAAGATTTTGAATATATTACTATGGTATATAATTTACTAAATGAACATATAAAATTGGGAATAGATATTCATCCGGCAGGGGAATGGTTACTAGATAATTACTATATTATAGAAGAAAGAGTAAAGCAGATAAAAGACGAGTTGGATTTAAATAAATATAAAAAATTTTTAGGGCTAGATAATGGCCCTTATGCCGGTTTCGCGAGAATATATATTTTAGCCAAAGAAATGTGTGCATATACAGATAGCAATATTAATAAAGAAAATTTAGAATTTATGCTAACTTCATACCAAAAAAGAAAAACGCTAAACATGGACGAAATATGGAATATAGAGCTATTTATAAAAATTGCTATTATAGAAAATATAAAAGACATTTGTGAGAAAATTTATGCTAGTCAAATGCAAAAGTATAGAGCAGAAAATATAATAGAAAGATTGGTAGAGTTAAAAACAAAGGAAAATCAAGTATTTAATAAAAAGCCATATAAAAGCTATAAATTTGGGTATGGAGAAATGAAATATCCATTTATAGAATATATGTCATACAAGTTAAAGAAAACAGATAAAGATAGTTATGACTATATAGAAGCATTAGAAGATTCAGTAGAAAAGATGGGAACAAATATTAATGATGTTATTAAAAAGGAACATTTTGATATCGCGATAAAAAAAGTACTTATGGGGAATTGTATAACAACTTTAAAAAATATATCTAGAATAGACTTTCAAGAAATTTTTGAAAAAATAAATGGAGTAGAAGAAATATTAAAACTTGATCCTGCAGAAGTTTATGACAAAATGGATTATAAAACAAAAGCATATTATAGAGGCAAAATAAAAGAATTATCAAAGAAAACAAAAATATCAGAAGTGTATATTGCAAAGAAAATTGTAGAGTTAGGAACAGGAAAACAAGGTAAAAAAAGCCATATTGGTTATTACTTAATTGATGAAGGAAAAAAAGAATTATATAAAGAATTAGAATATAACCCGATTGAAATAAGTAATAAACTTAAATTAAATTTAATAGTAGGAATTGTATGGGGACTTGCTATAGTAATTTCAATATTATTAGGAAAAATATACAATAATTATTTATTAAGTTTAATTTTCTTATTACCAATACAAGAGGTAATAAATCAAGTGACACAGTATGTATTAAGCAAAATAGTAAAACCTAAATTACTTCCTAAAATAGATTTGCAAAATACAATTACAAAAGAGCAAGCCACAATGGTGGTAATACCTACTATTTTAAGTTCTGACAAAAAAGTAGAAGAGATGTTTAAAAAGCTAGAAGTATATTATTTAGCAAATAAAAGCGATAACTTATATTTTACTTTACTTGGAGATTGCAAGCCATCTAAAATAGAGAAAAGAAAAGGTGATAAAGAAATTGTACTTGCTGGAATACATTGTGCAAATGAATTAAATAAAAAATATAATAAAGAAATTTTTAATTTTCTATATAGAAAAAGAAGATGGTACGAAGGAGAAAATGAATATTTAGGATGGGAAAGAAAAAGAGGATTGCTTATGCAATTTAATTCTTTCCTAATAAATAGAACAGAAGAAGATTTTATAGCGAACACTATAAACAATATGAAAGAAATACCAAAGATAAAATATATTATAACATTGGATTCTGATACAAACCTTATTTTAAATTCTGCATTTGAATTAATCGGTACGATGGAACATATATTAAATAAACCTATTTTAAAAGATGGAGTAGTGATAGAAGGACATGGAATAATTCAGCCAAAAGTAGGGATAGATTTAAAAGAAGCAGAGAAATCATGGTTTAGTAGGATTTTTGCAGGTTCTGCAGGAACAGATTTATATACAAATGCTATTTCAGATTTTTACCAAGACAATTTTGGAGAGGGAATATTTACAGGAAAGGGAATATATGAACTTAATACTTTTTATAATGTAATGAAAAATGCAATTCCAGAGTATACAGTTTTAAGCCATGATTTGTTAGAAGGTTCATATTTAAGATGTGGCTTAGCTACAGATGTATTATTAATGGATGGGTATCCAAGCAAGTTTATGTCATTTACAACAAGACAAAACAGATGGATTCGCGGAGATTGGCAAATATGTAATTGGCTTTGCAAAAATATTCGAAATGAAAAAAATGAAAGAATAAGAAACCCGATAAATAAACTTTCAAAATACAAAATATTTGATAATTTAAGAAGAAGTCTGATAAGTTTATTTGAACTAATTTTATTAGCAATAGGAATTTATACGCATAAAATTAGTATAGTGTTAATTGCAATATTAGCTATATGTATAACTATAATTTTAGAAGTAGTAAATAAAATTATAGCTAGAAAGGATGGCGAAAAATTTAAAAAGACATTTACACCAATAGTAACAGGAGGAAAGGGTGCACTTATTAAATTTGTGCTAAATATAGGATTTTTGCCAACTAAAACATATGTAGAAATAAAAGCGATAATACAAGCTATTTATAGGAAATATGTAAGCAAGAAAAAATTACTTGAATGGACAACAGCAGAAGAGGCAGAGGTAAATAAAGATAATGATTTAGATTCATATGTTGGGTATATGTTTGTAAATTTAATTTTAGCAGTTGTAATTAATGCAGTTAATATTAATTTATTTGCAATAATTCTAGGGATATTATGGCTATTATCACCTATTGCAGCATTTGAACTTAGTAAAGAGCTTCCAGCAAAAGATCCATTAAAAAAGATAGACAAAAAGCATCAAAACTATATAGTAGATATTGCTCATAATACTTGGAACTATTTTAAAGACTATTTGATAAAAGAAAATAATTATTTGCCACCAGATAATTATCAAGAAAATAGGAAGAATAAGGTGGTAAATAGAACATCATCTACAAATATAGGTTTAGCAATGGTAGCTGTAATTTCTGCATATGATATGGGGTTCGAGAATATATATGCTAGTGTTAAATTACTACAAAATATGATAGATACAGTAACGAAATTAGAAAAGTGGAATGGTCATTTGTATAACTGGTATGACATAAAGACATTAGCACCATTAGAACCTAGATATGTATCAACAGTAGATAGTGGTAATTTTGTAGGATATCTTTATGTTGTAAAACAGTTCTTAACAGAGCATAACAGACTATACGAAAATGTAGAAGACTATATAGCGATTATAAATAAACTTATTGAGCAAACTGATTTTTCATTATTGTATGACAATTCATCTAGATTGTTTTCTATCGGATTTGATGTAAACGAAAATAAACTTACAGATTCATATTATGATTTGCTAGCTTCAGAAGCAAGACAAGCTAGTTTTATTGCAATTTCTAAAAAAGATGTACCTGTAAAACATTGGAGCAGTTTAAATCGAACTTTAACTGCAATGAATGGATATAAAGGGTTAATTTCGTGGTCTGGTACTGCCTTTGAATACCTAATGCCAAATATAAATATGAAAAGCTATCATGGTAGTTTATTAGATGAATCATGTAAATTTATGATTATGAGCCAGATAAAATATAGTGAAAAATTAAATATACCATGGGGAATATCTGAATCAGCATTTAACTTAAAAGATTTAAAGTCAAATTATCAATACAAAGCTTTTGGAATACCGTGGCTTGGTTTAAAAAGAGGATTAGGAGATGAGATGGTAGTTTCATCATATGGTACAGTTTTAGCCATTTGCGATTATCCAAGAGAGACATTAGAAAATATAGAGCGAATGGAAAAAGAAGGCGTTTTTGGAAAATATGGAATGTATGAAGCAATAGATTATACCAAAAGTAGACTAAAAGAAAACGAGAAAAAAGAAGTCGTAAAAACATTTATGGCACATCATCAAGCATTAATTTTAATTTCTATAAATAACTTTTTTCATAAAAATATTATCCAGCAAAGATTTTCTAAAAACCCAGAAATAGAAGCTACTGAAATTTTATTACAAGAAAGAATGCCAGAAGATATTATTATTACGAAGGAGAAAAAGGAAGTGCCAGAAAAATTAAAATACAAAGATTATGAATCATATTATAGAATTGAACTAGATGATATAGAAAAAGCAAATAGATGCAATGCAATTTCTAACCAAGAGTATACTGTTTTAATGGACGAAAAGGGAAATGGATATAGTAAATTTAATGGCATATATATAAATAGATATAAATATACAGATGATAACTCACAGGGAATTAATTTCTTTATGAGAAATATAAATGGAAATAAAATTTGGACTTCAAACTATTGCAAAGACATAGTAAAACCAAGTAAATATAAAGTTATTTTTAAGCCTGATAGTAATTCTATAGAAAGAATAGATGGAAATATAGAAACAAAAGTAGATGTAACTGTTAGTCAAAATGAACCAACAGAAGTAAGAAAAATAGAATTTACCAATATAGGAAATGAAGATGAAGTAATTGAGGTTACAGGAAGTTTTGAGCCAATTATATCTGATATTAATGCTGATATAGCTCATAAAGCATTTAATAATCTATTTTTAAGATATGATTTTAATAGCGAAAAACAAACGTTAATTATAGAAAGAAGAAAAAGAGATGGGAAAGGCAAGGATATATTTTTAGGGGTTAATTTTTATACAGAAAATGAGACAATGGGAGAACTAGAATACGAGATAGATGCACAAAAATTTAATGATTTTAATGATATGAATATGCCAAAACAAATAAAAGAAGGAAAACGTTTTTCTAATTCTATAGGGCTTGTTACAGAGCCAATTGTAGCTATAAAAAGAACGTTAAAGATTCCAGCACATGAAACTGTAGAGCTATATTTTATAATTTCAGTTGCAGAAACGAAGGAAGATGCAGTAGCTAATATAGAAAAGATAAAAAATCAAGAGGCAATAAGAAATATATTCGAAATCTCTAAAGCTAAAGCAATAGAAGAGGCAAGATATTTACAATTAAAAGGAAATGAACTTGCCGAATATCAAAAATTAATATCTTTATTAATAAAACCTAATTATGTTAGGTGGTATTATAGAAACAAGATAAAAAACGAAAAATTTAAAAGGGTAGATTTATGGAAGTTTGGTATTTCTGGTGATTTCCCAATATTAACTTTAAAACTAAAAAATATAAATGATATGTATTTATTAAATCAACTTTTAAAATTATACGAAATTTTGCGAATAAAAAATATTCAAATTGAGTTTATTGTATTAGTAGAAGAGGAATATTTAATTGAATATATAAATAATTGTATCTTAAATGCCCACTTAGATTATATGAAAAATATACGAACTGGAATCTTTGTACTAGTTTCAAGCAAGCTTGCAAAAACTGAAAATGACTTGATTACATTTGTGTCAGATTTAATAATAGATGCAAATTTAGGTAATATAAATTATCAATTAAATAAAATTAAGAAGATTTATAATAAACAACGAAAAGCGATGGCAAATCCATTAGAAGAAATAGAAGTTAAAAATACAGAACAGATACGAACTCCAGCATTAGATAAAATCGATTCTGTAGAAAACTTAAAATATTATAATGAGTATGGTGCATTTTCTAAAAATGGAAAAGAATATTATGTAAAGACAAATAAAGATATAGTACTTCCTACAATTTGGAGCCATGTACTCGCAAATAAGGAATTTGGAACACTAGTTACAGATGGTGGTGGAGGATATACTTGGAACGAAAATAGTAGACTAAATAGATTAACTGCATTTACCAATTATGCTAGTAAAGATATTCCTTCAGAGCTTATATATTTTATAGATAATGAAAATAAAAGATTTTGGACAATAGGAAATAGAGTTGTAGAAGACAATAATGATTATTATACAACATATGGATTTGGATATGCCAAGTTTACACATACAGCAGATGGGATAATACAAGAAAATGAAGTATTTGTACCAAAAGAAGACAAGTTAAAAATAAATTTAATAAATTTAAAGAATACAACAGATAAATTAAAAAAGATTAGTATATTTTACTATTTAAAACCAGTTTTAGGTGAAGATGAGTTACAGACAAATGGAAAAATAGAGCTAAATACTGAGGACAATATTGTTTATGCAATCAACAGATATGATGAATTAATAGACGAGACTACTTTTGTTTCTAGTAATTTGGACATTGATTCATTTACTGGTAGCAAAAAATCTTTTATAGGAAAGGACACTATTAAAAAACCTACGGCTTTATTTATTAATAGCTTAGATAATAGTAATGGATTAGGAGAAGAATCATGTATTGCAATTAAGGTAAATGTAGAATTAAAAGCGTATGAAAGTAAAGATATATCATTAATATTTGGAGAAGATATTAAAGATAATATTCCTAAGCTAGTCAAGAAATATAAGAATATAGAAAATTGTAAAACTGCTTTAGAAGAGACAAAAGAGCACTGGAAAAATATTATAAATACTATACAGGTGGAAACGCCATTAGAATCTATGAATATATTGCTAAATGGCTGGCTAGTTTATCAAACAATAGCATCTAGGTTGTTAGGAAAAACAGGATATTATCAATCTGGTGGAGCTGTAGGTTTTAGAGATCAACTTCAAGATGCACTTAATATGAAATATATAGATATAAATATACTAAGAAATCAAATTATAAAAAATAGTAAGCATCAATTCATACAAGGAGATGTAGAACATTGGTGGCATGATGCAAGTAAAATGGGGATAAGAACTAGGTTTTCTGATGATTTATTGTGGCTTCCATATGCTGTGTTAGAATATATAAAAATTACAGGAGATAGAACAATATTAGATATAGAAACAAATTATCTGGAAGGAGAAGAGTTAAAAGAAGGAGAAGTAGAAAGATATAGTTTGTATAATATTTCAGAAACTAAAGGAACGATATATGAACACTGTAAAAAAGCTATAGAAAGGGCTTTTGACTTTGGTAAAAATGGATTACCTAAAATTGGTTCTGGAGACTGGAATGATGGGTTTTCAAATGTTGGTATACAAGGAAAAGGAGAAAGTGTATGGCTTGCATTTTTCTTGTACGATATTCTAAACAAATGGATTAATATTATAAAAATAGATGATGATGAAAAATATAAAGAGGTCATGACAAACTTACAAAGAAATGTTAATAAGAATGCATGGGATGGCAAATGGTTTAAACGAGCATTTATGGATGACGGAACACCTCTTGGAAGTATGGAAAATGAAGAATGTAGAATAGATGGAATTTCACAAAGCTGGGGAGTAATCTCTGGGGTAGCAGATAACGAAAAGAAATTCATAAGTATGGATAGTTTAGAAACACATTTGGTAGATAGAGAAAATGGATTAATAAAATTATTAGATCCACCTTTCGAAAATGGAAAATTAGAACCAGGATATATAAAATCTTATCTACCTGGAGTTAGAGAAAATGGAGGACAATATACACATGGTGCTATATGGGCGATAATTGCAGAAACTATATTAGGATTTGGTGATAAAGCAGTAGATATGTTTAAATTGATAAATCCAATAGAGCATACCAGAACAAAGCAAAGTACTAATAAATATAAAGTGGAACCATATGTGGTTGCTGCAGATGTATATAGTAGCAGAAATTTAGCTGGAAGAGGGGGCTGGACTTGGTATACAGGTTCTAGTGGTTGGCTATATACTGCCGGAATTGAATATATTTTGGGCTTAAAAATATGTAATGGATATTTAAGAATAGAACCATGTATTTCTAAAGATTGGAAAGAATACAAGATAAGCTATAAATATAAAAGCACAATATATCATATTATCGTACGAAATCCAACTGAGAAGAATACAGGTGTTACAAAAATGTATTGCAATGGCGATGAGGTATATGAGCAAAAAATTAAACTAACAGATGATGGAGAAATATATAATATTGAAATAATAATGTAGAAATCAGGGATGTAGGAACGTCGTGATTTGGGGACGTTCCTTTTCATAGAGAGATTTTGTAGGGATTTGGGGACGTTCCTTTTTTCCCTGTTGAGTGTATAGATAAATTTTCATAAAAAAAAGACCATATAGTCTTTTTTAAACTTCATCTTCTACAGTTAATTTAGCATAATATTTTTTATCAAATTCTGTATCATATTCTACATCACCAAATATTTCTGGCATTTCTTCTTTAAAGTATAATAATAAAGGAATTAAAACTTGTCTTATAGCTGGATGCACATGGTTAGTTGTTCTTAAGCTTAAAATATGTTTCCACTCACGAATATTAGCAGTCATAGTATATTCTGCAGCTGTAGAATGAGGAAGAACTTCTCTTACCATATCTGTTGAAGCACCTAATTCTTTCATTATTATATAGTTTTTTTCAATTTCTTGCATTGTATTTTTCCAAACTTCATAAATTTCCTTATCTTCTATATAAGAAGGATTTATAAATGCGATTTCATTTCCATATTTATCTTTATCATAACTACAATACCTAGTAGATTCAATAGAAAAACTAGCAAATCTATGTCTTGTTAAATCTTTATAAGAACCAACATCATCATAAATTCTAACTGTAACTTTTTCATGTTCTAAAACAGATTCATGTCCTCTAGTTATACAATTTGTTAACAATTTCTTATAACTATCATCTGTAATTTTACCTTCTGAACGATAGCAAGTCCTGCAAGCTCTTTCTAATCTTTTCATTATTTTTTTACCATCAATTTTTTCTACTTTTATCCAAGGTTCTACTATTCTCATGATACATCTCCTAATAATTTATTTGCAACCTTATAAATTTTGCTACATTAATTAAAGATTGCATAAAAAATTAATGTATTTACTTCTAAAAATATATCAAATTTGATTTTTTTTGACAAGGAGTTTTTTATAATTGACTGAAAAAAATAATTGTGATAATATTTTTCTAACTATTGGTTGAAGTCTTATTCATAGTTAAAAGGAGGATATAATTATGGTTATAGCTATGAAAAAAACATTTTTGAACAGGTATCATTACTTTTTTGATTCAAATGGAAATTTGAATCCTCGTTGCGATGCAGAGGAACGGAAAAATTTTTTAGAACTGTGCAACAAAATAAAACCGAATGCATCTTTCGGTAATATCAAAACCGGGGAAATATACACAAGAGAAGTATTTAGTTTAAGAAAAGAAGTATTAGAGGAGATGCTTCCGATTGTGTATTCTGAAGTTTTTGATGAATATGAAAATGTAAAAGCGTGCGGTCGAGAAAAATGTCTTGAGCTGATTGAGATCTGCTCAGAGTTGGACCCGTTTAATTATTATGGCGACATCAAACAAGGATTCTTGAACGAGGAGAATATCTTTAAGCTTAGATGGCGAGTAAACGCATAAGCAAAGACGGCGGGTACGAAATTTATGATTTCGTATCCGTTGTTTTTTATGTATAAGAAAAATACAACAAAAATAATTTACATAATGTATTTGACAAATACAGGAAACATATAGTATAATAGCACACAGTGGTTATCCAATAAATGGATACAATAAAGAGATTTAAGTTTTATATGATAAAGAAGAATAGCTATTAACTATATATGTCCGGAAATATAATGTATAGTATAAAATAGTTATAAAAGAATTAAAAGTGTTTTAATAATTATTGTATATGATGTTATAATTTTGTGTATATTAAAGAGAGAATATGTTAGGTAAAGATAATACAACCTTATGAGCGGAAATAATATTATAAAAAGATAAATTTATTACTTTATTGGTAATAAAAGGATTTTTTATGTAATTAAAACATTAATAATAAAGAAAAGCGAGATTTTCTTAAAATTGGACAAATAAATAGTTGGGGGCAAAATAATATTTCTTCTAATCATAATAAGTTTAAATTAAATTTAAGAAGAAGGAGTAGATAAAATAATGACAGAAGAGAAGAAAAACTTAGATAATGAGAGAAAGGTAGGTACTAATTCGCAAAGAAGAAGGAAGAATTACACTACTAAAACAAAACAAGAGGCTGTAAAGCAAACTGGTACAGAAAAAGTGAAACAAACTAGAACAAAAGCAAATACAAGAAAAACAAAGAAAGGAACAGCAAAGCAAGAAGATTTTAGATTTAAACCAAGTAGTTTAAAAATTATTCCATTAGGTGGTTTACACGAAATTGGAAAAAATATAACAGTGTTCGAATACGAAAATGATATTATTATAGTAGACTGTGGTTTAGCTTTCCCAGAAGATGATATGCTTGGAATAGATTTAGTTATACCAGATATTTCATACTTAGAGAAAAATAAAGATAAAATAAGAGCACTAATTATTACACACGGTCACGAAGACCATATTGGTGCTATACCATATTTACTAAAAAAGATAAATGTACCAATTTATGCAACAAGATTAACTTGTGGACTTATAAGAAATAAATTAGAAGAACATAAGTTAGTAAAATCTACAAAATTAGTAGAGGTTAAACAAGGAGAAGTAGTAAAGGCTGGAAAATTTAGTGTTGAATTTATTAGAAGTTCACACAGTATTCCAGATTCTGTTGCATTAGCTATTAAATCACCAGCAGGAACAGTAATTCATACAGGTGACTTTAAAATCGACTATACACCAATAGATGGACAAATAATGGATTTTGGACGTTTAGCAGAACTTGGTAACGAAGGTGTTTTAGCACTTATGTCAGACAGTACAAATTCAGAAAGAAAAGGATATACAATGTCTGAAAAAACTGTAGGAGATGTATTTGAAAGATTATTCCAAGGTTGCAGAAAAAGAATAGTTGTTGCTACATTTGCCTCAAACGTTCACAGAGTTCAACAAATTGTAAATTGTGCTGTAAGATATAACAGAAAAATTGCAGTTTGTGGTAGAAGTATGATAAACATGATAAATACAGCAAGGGAATTAGATTATATTAAGGTTCCAGACAATGTGTTTATAGATATAGATATGATAAAAAATTATACAGATGATCAACTAGTAATAATAACAACAGGAAGTCAAGGAGAGCCGATGTCTGCACTTACAAGAATGGCTTCAGGTGAACATAGAAAAGTTCAAATAACACCAGATGATTTAATAATTATATCTGCAAACCCAATACCAGGAAACGAGAAATTAGTTTCTAAGGTAATTGACGATTTAATGCAAATAGGTGCAGAAGTTGTATATAGTTCTTTAGCAGATGTACATGTTTCTGGACACGCTTGTCAAGAGGAACAAAGATTGATGCTAGCATTAGTTAAACCAAAATATTTCTTACCAGTACATGGAGAATATAGACAATTAAAAGCCCATGCAGAAACAGCAGAAGAAATGGGAATAGATAAAGATAATATATTTATGCTTACAAATGGTAGAGTATTAGAAATGAACCAAGAAGAAGCTAAATTTACAACAAGTGTACAATCTGGTAGAGTATTAGTTGACGGTTTAGGAGTAGGAGACGTCGGAAATATTGTACTTCGTGATAGACAACATTTATCTCAAGATGGTTTAATTATAATTGTTATGACAATGGATTCTTCAACAGGAGAAATTATCGCAGGACCAGATGTAATTTCCAGAGGATTTGTGTATGTAAGAGAGTCAGAAAACTTAATGGAAAATGTTAAAGCTGTTATCAGAAATGAAATAGAAAAATGTGAAAGAAATCATATTACAGATTGGTCTACAATTAAATCTAATTTAAGAGATAATTTAAAAGATTATATCGCACAAAAAACAAAGAGAAACCCAATGATTTTACCAATTATTATGGAAGTATAGGGATTTGGGGACGGTCCTAAAATCCCTATTTAGAAAACAGCCAAGCACGTGCTTGGCTGTTTTCGTTACTGAATAGCATCAAATGGCAATTCTTCTCCGTCACTGTTAAAATCGTAAGTGGAACAAATGTAATAATTTGCTCCACTAAATGTGTGGCGGTTCATATCTTTGTCATCAAATGTTACGAAATTTGGTTTTGCCTCAATTATTGTGACTTTATCAAAGTCATGAGGACGACCGTCAAAGATTACTTTAATCAAAGTTCTTTGCATTTGGTTGCTCCTTTCTGCCAAATTCTGGCATCTAAATTTCAATTGCTATCACCTTTAATTATACTATATTTCAAGCAATTTAGCAAATCAGACGCTTTTATAAACTATACGTTGATATATATTGGCACTAAGTTCAAATCTTATAGTACCTAATCCGCTAAGTGTAACATCTAATTCAGAATCAATGTCAAAAGTAGCAGAAGTCTCTATAGAAAATGTTTGGATTTTATTGTAAGGAATAGAAGTAAAATCAACTTTTTTACCTGTAATACCTTGTGTATTAACAGCTATAATTCTCTTATTTGTAAAAATTAATTTATCTCTAATTGAAGAAAAAGAAAACCGATATTTTCTCCAGGTGCTAAAAGATTAGCAATTAAATTATTTGCTTTTTCATTTGAATAAGGACTTAATTTTATTAAAGATTTGTTGTTAAAATCAATCATAATAATACCTCCATTTTTTGATAAATATTATCATATAAAAAATTAAAGTAAAGAAAAGAAGGCGATGTGTATTTCTACACATCACCTCCTTTTAGTGCTTTGTCCATGTCGAATACCTCGCTTTTCATGAAGGTATCAGAATCACCATATACCTTGGCGTTTGGAACAAAATATTTCAACTTAGGAAGTCCTCCTGCTAAAAGAAAACCTGTTTTAAGGCTTGCTTGGATATATTCTTCCGAATTTTTTGTAAAAAGTTCTCCTTTTTCATTTTTTACGAAATAATCTTCTAATGTAACTGTGATGATTTCCTGGGTCTCCGGGTTCCGAAATTGAATGGAATATAATTCTAAATTCATTTTTTATCCTCCTTACATTCCGTTAAAACATGAACAAATTGTGCAAAATTAACTTCTGTAATTAAATTGTTCAACCATTAAAGTTACATTAAGATTATACACGACAAACATCTTTATGTCAACGAAATAAGCAGTTTTACTCTTGATATAAACTAAATTATATTGTATAATATAAACGATTTTGAACTTTAAAGGCGGTAAATAAAGTTTATATAAAATATTACAAAAATAGGGAAAAAAGGACCGTCCTTAAATCCCGATAAAGGAGAGATAATTAATGGACTATAAAGATTTAGCAAATTTAATATTTCCAGATGTAAAACCAATAGAATATTATGAGGAAAAATATCCAAGAAGAAATCTAAAAGATGGAGCTATAGTAACAAGATTTGCACCAAGTCCAACAGGATTTGTACATATTGGAAGTTTATACCAAGCTTTAGTTGCAAGAAAAGTTGCAACACAAACAGAAGGAGTTTTCTTTTTAAGAGTAGAAGACACTGACCAAAAAAGAGAAGTAGAAAATGGTATTATAGGTATAGTTAATTCTTTAAAAGACTTTGGAATAGAAGAAGACGAAGGAATGATAAATGAAACAGAAGAAAAGGGTAATTATGGTCCATATAAACAATCTTTAAGAGGAGATATTTATAGATCATATGCTAAATACATGATAGAATTGGGAAAAGCATATCCATGTTTTTGTTCACAAGAAGAAGTTGATGAAATAAGAAAAAAACAAGAGGCAGCAAAAGTTAGACCAGGTTATTATGGAGTTTGGGCAAAATGCAGAAATTTAAGCATAGAGGAAATGGCAGAAAAAATAAAGGCAGGAGAAAAATACATTATAAGATTTAAATCTCCAGGAAGAGAAGATAGGAAAATAAAACATCATGATGTAATTAGAGGAAATGTTACATTCCCAGAAAATGACCAAGATATAGTAATAATTAAAGCTGATGGACTTCCAACATATCATTTTGCACATATTGTAGATGACCACTTAATGGGAACAACACATGTAA
>OGDF01001343.1_pt1 | contig 36709 bp, 24 predicted proteins | sample 1570141 | NCBI WGS metagenome assembly OGDF01 (sample SAMEA4370581, study PRJEB24528) | human gut metagenome
CGAAAGGTAAATGTCAACGGGATACACTGACCATATCAAATTCGACCGGTTCAAACGAGCGAACTCACCTGTCTGAATTTGATACGCTTCGCTATGTTCAGTGTATCCCAACGTGACATTGAAGATACGTTAAAGCAGATCTACGGAACCGAAATTTCACAAGGTCTGGTTTCGCGGATAACCGACAAAATTCTGCCGGAGGTCAACGAGTGGCAGAACCGTCCTCTGGAGGCAGTTTACCCGGTAGTTTTCTTCGATGGGATCGTGTTCAATTCGCGCAAGGATAACAAAATTGTCACGAAATGCGTGTACTCTGTGCTGGGTATAAACATGGAGGGTCATAAGGAAATCCTCGGCACCTGGATATCGGAAAACGAGTCCGCGAGCTTCTATGCAAGCATATGTTCTGACCTCCAAAGCCGCGGCGTTAAGGATATTTTCATTTCTTAGTGCGGAAAAGATAACTCTTGTCCAGCAAGAAACGCACAAAATCGTTCTGCCTTACGCCGAGTTCCTTTGCTGTGTCACGAATGCCTGTGAGCAAGTTGCGTTCCTTGTTTTTCGTGGAAGTCGGCGCTGCTATTATCGTTGAATCTACTATCGTTCCCTTTTTCAGGATCAGTCCTCTTGCTGTGAGTTGCTCTACCACCTGTGAAAAAAGCTTTTCCTGCAGCTCGTTTTTTACCAACAGATTTCTGAATCTTCCCAGCGTATCTCCGTCCGGTATCTGATTGCTTGATTCCACGCCACGGAAATCAGAAAACGCTCTGCTGTCCGTTACTTCCGCAACTGTTGCTTCGTCAGCCAAATTATACAGATTCTGTATCAGGTAGAGTCTCAGCATTAGTTCCAGGTCGTATGGCTTATTCCCGCGCTCTCCTTTGTAATAGCACGGCTTTATCATTGCTGTCCATTCGTTCCACGGAACTCGTACCTGTGACAGTTCGTCCTCCAGGTTCGATAAACTTATCTGCTTATTCACACTTTTATTATACCATTTTTTGTTTTACTATGCAACCGGTTTGTTTACTAATCGTGCTTAATCTCTAATTTGTGGGCTTTGTGCAGCGTTGCCATATTACATTTTTTTCAGTTCACTTTCAGGGCGGCAGTATCACTCAGTCTGTCATTATTTGCAGACGGTAATCACAGCCGCGGGCGACACGAAACGCTACCCCTAAAACTGCCAAAAACGTCCTGCGTTTTTTGGCTAGATTGATGAATCTTCACAAATCTATTTTTAGATTGATGAATTTTCACAAATCTATTTACAATCATTCCAAACTGTGTTAAAATTGATGCATGGTGCCTGAGCCGTTGACAGGAGCGGCTACTATCATAGAGGAAGGAATGAACGCATATGCCCAGAAATATCCTTAGGAAACCTCTAAAAACCGGTTTGAAAAGGGATAATGGGTAGAGTGCGCCGAATGCGATGAAAACCTCCTCGTAAGGATGTATGCCTTACGAGGAGGTGCAACACGATGTTGCAGATCGAAATAACCGGGCGACGGCATGGACGCCGTCGCATCAGAAATTTCGCTCGTTGAAAGAAGCAGGCGGTGTGCTATACACATTTTCACTCAAACAAGGTTTTTAGAGGTGACCCTTATTATGGGCGGCGCCTCCAGCGGAAAAATCCGCTGGGCGGCAACGTATTTCGCATTGCTCTGCGCGATGACCCAGACGTTATCCTCATCGGCGAGATGCGCGACTACGAAACCATCTCCCTTGCAATGATGGCAGCCGAAACGGGACACCTTGTATTCGGCACGCTGCACACCTCCTCCGCTGCGCAGACGATCGACCGCATTATCGACGTCTGCCCCATTCACGCGCAGGACCAGGTGCGCAACCAGCTTTCAAATATACTTCAGGGCATTATCGCGCAGAGCCTCGTTCCGCGCTCTGACAGGAAGGGGCGCGTCGCTGCGGTTGAGGTCATGCTCGGCACGGACGCGGTAAAGAACCACATTCGCTCCAACAAGATCCCGCAGATGGAAACCGTTATGCATGGCAGCACCCAGCTTGGAATGCAGACCCTCACCGAGAGCCTTGCAAAGTTCTACAAGACGGGGCAGATTTCCTACGAAACTGCGCTTGAATACAGCAACGACCCCACCGAAATGGAGAAGAAGCTCCTTTCGGGCATCTGAAGCATTTTTGTATTTACAAATGGCGGCACATACTTGTCGCCGTGACTTATTCATATGTCGTCAGAAGCATGACTAATGTCACTGTACAGCACTTCTCCGATACATTCGCGAGTTGTCTGCTTTGAAAAGACAAAACAAAATAAACATATGGCAACACCAAACAATCTTTGTGCGGTGTTGCCATAGCAAAAACATACCGAAAAGGAGATATTTCCATGATAAAGGGTTTCAAACACATGAAAATGGCAACCATAATTACCCTCAGCGTTGCTGTTATCTCGCTTCTGTGCCTTTCGTGCCTGTACCTTGTAATGACTTCTTCAGTTACACGGACATCGAAGCAGGGCTCTATTGATAATATGTACACCGCTCTTGACGGTCAGGCAAACATGATAGGGCTGTTCGTACAGGAATCAGAACGGTCGCTGAGGCAGTATGCAACTGCGGACGAACTTAAAGAACTGCTGCTTGAACCCGACGACGCAGCTAAACAGCAGGCGGCGCAGGCATACACCGAGCGTTTCTTCGCACAGCTCGAATCATGGGAAGGAGTTTACCTCAGCAAGTGGGACACAACAGTGCTTGCGCATTCCTCCCCTTCCGTAGTGGGCATGGTTACGCGCAAGGGCGACACGCTCGCGCCCTATCAGGCGACGATGACTTCCGCGCCGAACGGCTTCTACAACGGCGGCGCGTTCGTCTCTCCCGCTTCGGGTCAGCTCATATTCAATCTGCGTATGTCCATAACTGACGACGCAGGCACCCCCATAGGACTTGTCGGCGGCGGCCCGTTCCTTGCAGGACTTAACGACCTGCTCTCGAAGATGACAATTTCCGGCATGGAGCAGGAAAAGTACGCGATACTTGACACTACAAACCTTATCTACACCTACAACACCGACAATTCGCTGATAATGGCTGCCGTTGAGGACGAAGCCATGCTTTCAATTTTCAATCGCGTAAGCAGCGGCGAAAGCAAGGGCGTTGTTTACAGTGACGATGATATCATCGCATTCGAGTCACTGCCCGAATACAACCTGATACTTACCATGCAGGATTCCTCCGCAGAGATACTGGCGGCAAGCAACAGCATTGCCCGTACGAACATGCTGCTTACCGTGCTGACGCTAGTGATAGTAGTGCTTGCGGTATTTGCGACAGCACATCTCATCACAAAGCCGCTGCGCAAGGTGAAGGAGGCTGTAAATGAGCTCGGCGAGCTGTCTCTTGTGAGCAGCAAGAACATTGAACGCTTCGTCGGCAGGAAAAACGAGATAGGCAACATCGCCACTTCTGTACACATTCTCACAGAAACGCTCCGCGGTGTTGTATCAATGCTCAGGGGCTGTACCGAGTCGCTCAGCAGCGGCGCGGAAGTCATGAACGAAACGGTCACTTCCCTTGTTTCCTGCGCGGAGGATAACTCGCGCTCTACCAAGGAACTTTCCGACAGCATTAACGAGACATCGCAGACCATTCAGAAGGTCAACGCAGACATCTCTTCAATACACGGCATCATGCAAGAAAGCAAAAAATCCAACGCAGAAAGGATTTCGGTTGCCGATGACATGATAAAGAATGCGCAGAGTCTGGCCGACTCCATGAAAGACAAGGCCGAGCTTACCCAGGGTGATATCTCCGCCGCCATTGATAACCTTAATAAGCTTAACAGTATCAACGAAAAGGTAAAGCGCATACAGGATATCTCGTCGCAGACGAACATTCTCGCCATAAATGCTTCAATCGAAGCGGCGAGAGCAGGCACAGCCGGTGCGGGATTCTCCGTTGTAGCAGATGAAATCAAAAAGCTATCGGAGGACTCCGCAGACGCCGCCAAGGAGATTTTCGACGTGTGCGGCAGCATGAACAACATCATCGCAGGCATAGAGCATTGTTTCAAGGACATCACAGACTTTATCAGGACGGACATTGCCGACAGCTTCGGCGACATGAACAAGCTTGTTGGCAGCCTCAAGGATTCTATGGACTCCACCAACGACGAGATGGAAAACATCTTCAGTCTGCTTGAAAACATCAGCGCCGAAGCAATGCACTTTGACAGCATTATTCTCAATAACGAGAACAACATACGCAGCATTGACGAAAAGGCCAGCGTAACAAATTCGATTGCGCAGAAGCTCAATACCCTCACCCGCTCAAACGCACAGACTGCTGCGCAGATAAACGATGTCGTGGAAAAGTTCAACTGACACGCTCAAAAATATTTCGCTAACCTATTGAAAATCGAGAGGATATTGTATAAGGCAATACCGCACAAAGATTGTGCGGTATTGCGCAGTCAGTTTTGCCAATATTACATTTGTTGAACAATCATGTGATTTTTTGCGCCAAACTAGAAATATGCAAGCAAGACACGCGCAAAATCCAATATATGGTCTTTATGCGGTGTTGACTTATACTTTTTTCTGTGGTGAGTTGTCAAGTGTTTTCCGCAGGCTTCAGTACTCACCCGATAGAAGAAAATCCGCAACGTGCATTGTTTTGATCCCCTCGTAGTTGCCGCCGGCAAAATCATCTGTAAGATGATTTTATCTGCATACATTGGTCTTTCAATCATTTGTAACACCTCCATTGCGATTATATACTACTTTGCCACAAAAAATCAACACTTTTGCGGTTATAAATCGCAAAAGTGTTCGACAAGAATTATATTAGCAGACTATGTTCGACTTTTCGCAGTCTTTTTCTGTTGCTTTTCTTTTTTTATGCAGTGTTTCTTTGATCTTACTCATAGTAAATTCCCAATTCGTTTTATAAATCCATAGACGATTCATCAAGCAGGAACTGCTCGATACCTATATACAGCACACCCTTTTCATCATGCCACGGAATGATCCTGTCCCTGACAACGACTATCTTTTTGAACGAGTCTGCCACACGGTACAGCGAGTTAGTTTCCTGCAGGCGCTTCTCTTCATCGGAAATGGAAAGCGCCGACTGCACATAATATTTCTTGCTGCCTTTACTTGCAACAAAGTCTATTTCGAGCCTGGAGCGGACGCTCTTTCCGGATTCGTCCCGGTGGTTGTATTCCACAACGCCCACATCAACGTTGAAATCACGATATTGCAGCTCGTTGTAAATGATGTTCTCCATGATGTGGTTTTCCTCCTGCTGGCGGAAATTCAGCCGTGCATTGCGAAGTCCCACATCGCTGAAATAGTATTTGAGCGGCGAGCCAATGTATTTTCTGCCCTTGACATCATAGCGCTCCGCCTTTGAAATCATGAAAGAATCAATGAAGAAATCGAGGTATCTCGCTACCGTTGCGGAATCAATATCGATCTGACGGACGCTGTGGAATGTCTTTGCAATATTGCTCGGGTTAGTCAGCGAACCTATCGAAGATGAGATTATATTCAGCAGTTCGTCAAGTACGGATTTCTCGTGAAGTATCTTGTTCCGCTCGACAATATCGCTGATGTAGATTTTGTCGAACAGATTCTGGAGATACTGCGCTTTTTCCTCATGGGTCTTTTTCCGCATAATAAACGGCATTCCGCCATATGTGAAGTACTCCTGCCATGCGTTATGCCTGTCACCGTCGTATGCGTTATAGAACTCGCTGAACGACAACGGATACACCCTTATTTCATCGCCTCTGCCACGGAATTCTGTCAGTATATCGGAGGACAGCATTCTTGAATTACTGCCGGTCACATAAACGTCAATGTTCTCGTGCTTCATAAGCCCGAGAACTACGTCAACAAAGCTGATTTTATCTTCGGTGTTTTCTATATATGGATTTTGCACCGGTACGACTTTTTGAATTTCGTCAAGGAACACATAATAATTCTTGTTGTTGTCAGAGGTCTTCTGCCTGAGGTACTCTCCCAGTTCAATCGGATTTCTGTACCGGATATTCTCGATTTCATCAAGCGCCAGTTCAACGATCTGATCATCGCTTATGCCCTGCGATTTCAGATAATACTTGTAAATATTGAACAGCAGGTAGGATTTACCGCAGCGGCGTATTCCGGTTATAACCTTTACCATGCCGTTATCTTTTCGGCTGATAAGCTTGTCAAGGTACTTCTTGCGTTCTATCATCGTTTTACACCTCTTTCGACAAAAATGCGTATTGATACAATTATATCGATTCTATTATATCATGCTCGTGGTCAGAAGTCAATATACATGGATGATTTCCTTTCGATAAAAATGCGTATTTATACACAAATTTCGTAAGTGACTTATTTCTTGCCGTTGTCCTTGCTTTTGATATATTATTCCATTCGCCAAATATATTTTGCAACACTTTCTTTAGAGACCCTCCACTGTTTCCCCACCCTGAACGCTTCAATCTCACCGCTCTGCACCAACCACAGAGCGGTGTTTTTTCCTATGTGCAGCAGCTCCTGCAACTCTTTTAGCGTCAGTATATCTTTAATATTATTAAGCATTATCACACGCTCCTTTTCGGTTTATTTAATCTCATGTTCGCCCGCAAAGCCGCTCCCCACAGAAGTATATTATACCGTTGTGAGTAGGTGATCCGATGAAGGAATAAGCGCACAGACGCTCGCTGAAAGAAAATGCCTACAACGGCAAGCATACGGGAGGAATGCCGCCGCTTGGCTACCGTGTTGACCCGGAAACCATGAAGATAAAGATAGACGAAAATGAGGCGAACGCTGTCCGGCTGATTTTCAGCATGGCAGACGAAGGGAAGAAATATCCCGACATACTCGCAGAACTGAAATCCCGTGGATTCCGCACCAAGATGGGAAAGACGTTCACCAGCACCAGCGTACACGATATACTCAGGAACGAGAAATACATCGGTATATGCGTTTACAACAGGCGAGTTTCGCAGTCTGTTGCGAACAACAGCCGCAAGTTCAAGGACAAATCCGAGTGGATAGTGCGCGACGATGTATATCCGCCGCTGATAGACCATGAACAGTTTAACCGTATTCAGGAAAGAATGAAGCGCCGCCGGATAAGCAACCAGGCTCACCCGAAGGAAGTATACCTGCTGAGCGGCAAGATCCACTGCGGCTTGTGCGGCAGAGCCTACTGCGGAGAGAGAAAGACAAACGGTAAGGGTATCGTGTCCTACTCGTACTTCTGTAACAGCCGCAATCACGCCAAGGACGAGCGGTGCAGCAATCCGCAGGTCAACCGCTCGGTTATCGAGAGCTTTGTGCTGGGGAAGCTGGCTGAGTATGTCTTTACCGATGGAATGGTTCCGAAATTAACGGAAAGCTACAATCAGTACCTTAACAACCGTGTCGGCTCTTCGGCACAGCGGCTGGCTCAGTGTCAAAGCAGTCTAAGGGAGGTGGAGCAGAAGATAAACCGCACGGTTGAACTGCTGATAGATGTTGGCTCGGCTTCGCTCAAAAAGAAACTGTCCGACCTGGAAAAACAGAAAGCGGCGCTGGAAAAGGACATCACTGCCCTTACCAAGCTGCTTTCAGAGAATCGTGTCACCGAAAGAATACTGAAATGCGCTTTTTCCGAAATACGCAGGGCACTGACGGACGGAACGCTCGCCAATGCGAAGCAGCTCGTGGATACCTACATTCACGATGTTGTGGTTTATCCAAACCGCATAGTTGTGATATTCAACCTGTTTCCGCACATAAAGATAACCGACCGGCAATCCGGCAGTGTAACCAACAGGGAGGAGTCTGTTTCTGCTCCGGATATGCTGACTTTCAGGCTCAGCCGTGACTTAGAGCCTGAGGACGCGAGCGGTGCTGATATACTGCGCAGGCTGCGTGGGGACGATGATACGTCGGAATAAATTTAAGCCCGGGGAGGTCCTGGGCTTGTTTTTGCATTGAGGTCAACGGAATGGTACAGGCAGCGCTGTTCGTATATTTCGAGGTTTTTTGGACTTCCGGCAGACTGTTATGATACCATAGCGGTGAATCCGTAATTAAATTTTGCTATTGACATTCTGATAAAATTATGATAAAATTTCAGTAAGGAACAGCAGCTTTGTGAAAGGAGTTTCATTATGATACAGATCAGACCGGTTTCCGATTTACGCAATAAATATCCGGAAATAGAAAATATAGTTGCTAACGGCAATCCTGTGTATCTTACCAAAACGGCTATGGTACAATGGTTGTGTTAAGTCTTGAGGCATATGAAAGTCTTACTGAAAATCTTGAAATGCACCTTGACCGTGCCGACAAAGCCGCCGAGGAAACAAGTGTGCGGCTGACAGGAGATGAAGTGTTTTCAAATGTAAGGAAGAGACTTAATAATGGCAAAGTATGAATTGCGTTTCCTGCCGGAGTTTGAAGAAAACTTTTACGAATGTACCAGCTACATTCAGAATGTGCTACAAAATCCACAAGCAACGGAGCTCCTTATATCAGAGGTGCAGAAAGCAATATACGACAGGCTTGAAATGCCGGAAGCCTTTGAAAAAGTCTGTTCAGGCAAATAGAGACAATATCCCTACTATCGGATATATGTAAAGAATTATACTATTCTATATGTTGTTATTGGCAACATCATGGAAGTACGTCATATGTTTTATAGCAGAAGGGATATTCAAAATCTTATATGATCATTGCGTCCGGTCGTGTGAGCGCCCGGACGTTTATTTTATAAATGAATTGCATATCTGATTCAACAAGAAACGCCGGAGACCAATTCACTTGTATTTCTTGTTGAGCATGGCGATGGCTTCTTCAAGGGTGATTTCCTTTTTCAATACCCTTACCATAAGTTCACGCTGTTCCCTTGTAACAACAAAGCCTTCCATTTCCGTAGAAACGATGGCGTTTTCCATTGCACGTTCAAGGGAGATTGTCTGTTCAGCCATTGTTACCTCTGTAGTATAATCAGATAACAAAAACACCCCGGAAACCAGGGTGTTCATCTTTTACTCACATGTCGTGAGCGATTCTGGTCGAGATGACCCGTGACAGCGGAAACCTGCGGCCAGATTTACCGCTCTATAAAGCCATTTGTTTAACCTCATGCAAACAGTATATCACAGTACGGCGTGATTGTCAAGTCCAACAAGTCACATCTTATATGCTTTTGATTTTTCTCATAATAAGCGTTGCATTTCATATAGTACCATTCCTTGTGTACGATTTATATAGAAATAACAGTTATAATGTATTTGCAAGGCTAAAAAGATAATATAAGAAATTAGTGTTGAAGATATTCACACTCGCTCCCGAAAATCGCAACTTAAACAATTTTGTATGGGTATTTTTACTCATATTATCGTGAGTGTTCAGATTATCCGTAAAATACGGACTATCAAGATTTTTGTTGTCAAGCTAACAAGGGGATTATAAATGTGATGTTGTATAATAAAACTTGACACCCCACGCTCAAAAGAATATACTAAGGAAACGCTGAATAAAACAAAATCGACCCGCTCACATGAGTATACTCACAGGTCTGATTTTGTTACGCTTCGCTTTATTCAGCGCGTCCCTAGTATAGATTCGTTTCATCTCAAACTTATTATAATAGACATATGGAATTTCTAAAAAAGGCTCTGGCAACTCAGTTGTCGGAGCCTTTTATGTATAAATTAGACTTTCAGGAGTTTACAGCAGGCTGTGTTCCTGCATTTGAGGAATCGCTATAAAGCGAGAAACTCTTAACCAACTCCTTGAGCATATTAGCCTGGCTGCTGAGCTCTTCGGAAGCGGCAGCAGACTGTTCAGATGTAGCAGAGTTTGTCTGAACGACATTTGATATCTGGTCAACTCCGATTGTAACCTTGACGATGGAGTCAGCGGCTTTCTTGGAAGAATCGGCAATCTTGTTGTTTATGACCGTAACATTGCCGGCTGTTTCGCCGACCTTGTTCATCTTTTCAGCAACTTCGGCGCAGAGCTGATTTCCGCTGACGATGGAGTTAACAGTGCTTTCGATGATCCGAGTCGTATTCTGAGCTGCTTCAGCAGATTTTCCTGCAAGGTTTCTGACTTCTTCAGCAACTACTGCAAAGCCCTTTCCGGCTGCGCCGGCTCTTGCTGCCTCAATTGCGGCATTGAGTGAAAGAATGTTTGTCTGGAATGCGATATCCTCGATAGTCTTGACGATTTTCTTGGTTTCGCTGGAGAATTCGTTGATCTCGTTCATGGCTCTTACAAGCTCTGACATCATGGCATTGACTTCCTGGACTGCCGTTGCTGCGGCATTTGCTTTATCACTTGCTTCCGCTGCGTCCGAAGAATTAGCCTTGATAGATTCGGAAATAGACGCAATATTTTCAGAAAGCTCCTGGATAGATGATGCCTGCTGCGTTGCCCCCTGAGCAAGAGCCTGAGCGCCTGATGAGACTTCTTCTGTGCCGCTTAAAAGCTGGTCGGAAGCCTGGTCAACATTTGAAAGGGCAGCGGAAAGATTATCGCGTATATACATCAGGCTGTCGCGGATCTCGCTGGTTTCGCCAACGTAGCTATCGTAATTCTCGCAGGTACAGTTGAAATTTCCGTTGCCGTAATTCCTGCACACATCTGAAATGCTGGGCAGCACGTTCTGGAAGAATCTGATGACCTTCCTTGCTGCATGGGCAAGTACGCCCAGCTCGTCCTTGGATCGGTATGTGATAGTGCCGTCAGCTTCTTTGAGCAGACCGTTTGCGATAAGGTTCATGGAATCTTTAATCTGAGTGATTGGCGGGACTATTGCCTTTGTGAGAACGACTGTGAGAACAACCACAAGTATTGCAGCCGCCACAACTACTGCAATTATTATGACAATATTGATTGTTTTGGTAGTCTGTGCATTATTGTATCTTGTGGTAATTGCTTCTTCGAGTTCGGTTGTAAGGTTTTCCAGAATGCCCGTAACTTTCGTGAGGTTAGGCTCATATTCGTTCAGATATATAGAATACGCTTCCACATTGCCCTCATAGGTGAATTTTGCGCTTGCTTCTACTATTCCCTCACGAATAGAAGCTGCGTCGTCCATGATAGTGTGGATATTTTCGACTTCATCTGAAAACTGTGGGTCATATTCAAGAAAGCTGTCGAGATAGGCGAAGAACGCTGACCGGTCGCTGCTTATGTCTTCAACGAGCTTGTCTAAATCAGCCTGATTATCAGTACAGGTGGCTTTCAGAATATTACCCTGGAATATTCTGATGTAACGTCTGGCGCTTTCAAGATTTGACAATGCGGGAATAGATATATTGACGTAATTGTCAGACGTAGAAGCTATGTTGTTTGTTGATACCAGGGAAACAACACCCAGAACAAATGTCAGCAGAAGCACAACTGCAAACGTACAGATTATCTTCTGGGAAATCTTTAGATTTTTCATTGCTTTTTTCTCCTGTTCCATTGAAGTTGACTTTTAATTGCAGTAATTTAAAGTTGTTACTTACATTAAAAGATAATTTATAATTATTATTATATCAGTTTATTTACTAAAAATCAACACTTAATTCTGGAAATAATGCCACATTTGTAACGTTGCACAATTTATTTGTTTTTGTAAATTTGATTTTGTCAAAGTGTATAAAAATCCCGTCTTCCTATTTGAATTGAAAGGCGGAGCAGTGTTATTTTATGGAATTCCAAAGCAGCGAGTTCCGTGTGAGTTTCCTTTGTCAGAGATAATCGTTCGTATTCTCCGCCTGTTAATTGAATCATGCCGAACAGGCATATCTTGTTTCTTCATCGCTTCCGTGCCGATGATACGGAGAACGTTGTATGCGATCATCGCGAGTTTCAGAATCAGAGCGTTCGTTTCAAATTTGCCGCTTGGCAATCTTTCAATTCCCATATCGGTTTTTATTTCGCTGTGGAATTGCTCACAAACCGCATGGTTATGGTAAAGTTCGATAACATCTTCATCCGAAACATCCAGCGAGGTCCAGTACATATTGATTTCTACATCCGGAATCACGAACAGCTGACCATCCGCTGACATGGTTCTTTCGGTGATTTCATAAACCATTCGGACCGTGATTTTATCGCCTTTTCTCGCTGCGACTTCGCGCCATGTGCTTCCGATGTAAACTGTTTTTCCTTCACGCGGGTGAGTTATGTTCTGGCAGACAGATTTCAGTTTTTCAGCGATCTCAAAACGGTTTTCCCGCCTGAAATTATGCTTTATCAGGAATTTCAGCTGCGGATCTGACCAATGCAGAATCAGCATATTCTCAAGAGCGTCATTTCCTGAATCCATGCGAAAAAGAAGTTGTTTATCGGTCATCTGTTTTGCCGCAGATATTGTTTCAACGAGAAATTCTGGTGTTCCACACTGGCAATGCTGACTGCCCTCGCGCAGTTCAGCGTTGCACAGATAGCCTTCGGTTCCGATATATGCAAAAATCGGCACATACCCGTCAACATTTTTGTAAGTCCTGGAAACGCCCTTCTTATGACTTCCGGAATTATCGAACGGTGAAACATCAATATCAACCGGAACACAGCCGCAATTCAGCGCAGTCGGCTTGAACCCGCACTCCCGGAACATACTGATATTTCCCTCAAGGATCTGCGTATTCATTGAAGTTCCAATGGCGTCCAGCCTATTTCTCAAAGAAGATTCACTAGGTATACCGCTTCTGAGTCCGAGGGATAGAGTGTAAAATTCCTCATCGGAATGAAATTCGTTGACGTTTTCAAAATCTGATTTTCCAAGTGTCAGAAGTCCAATCATTGTGAGCAGAATATCACCAGTCCCGATCTGTGGCTGGGAACGTTTTTCGGTTCGCATTCTGTTGGCTTTTCTGATCATATCTGATTTTCCGAGGACCTGTCCTACCAGGGACAACCCGCTGGGTGTGATTAACCTTTCATCGCTTGCTGCTATTTCGATTTTCCGCATTTCTCTTCACCTTTCAGGTGCTGTTTTTTCAGCACTTTTTTCGATTCTATTATAGCATATTTATGCGGTTTAGGGAAGATGTGACTCATGCCAGTTTTGCGGAAGCAGGATTAAATAATAAACTCCGATTTTTTTCCGTATGCAGTAATATACGCCCGTTTCTGGGCTCTTGTAAGAGCAACGTAGAGAAGGCATTTTTCAGCCGTATAGCTTTCCCGTTCGGCAATGGGATCACTTTGGTCGATTGCTGACTCTAAAGGCACTATGCGGTTGTTTGCAGAAACGATGAATACATACTGGAATTCAAGTCCCTTAACACGGTGCATTGTGGCTATTCTGATACCGTCATGTGACAGATCATCTGCCTTTGAACGCTTAATTTGATAAACGCTGTATCCGCTTTTGGTAAGCTGTGCGGAATAGTCCTTTACAAGCTGATTGGTTCTTGCAACAATGCATATATTCTTCAAAGGAACACATCTGTCCTGTAAGTCGGATATGCAGTCATTGAGATAGCAGAGTTCCTCATTGGCATCTGCAAAGCACTTTACAACAGGAGCTTCACCATGAACAAGGGAACGACACTTATCACCAAGATCAACACCATCGTCCAGATCATCAAATGAAATGCCGTTGAGTAATGCAAAGGCATATCTCCTTGTTTCCTCGGTGGTACGATAGTTAATTTTCAGTATGCTGCTTCTTCCTCTAACATTGATACCGCATCTGGAAAGCGTAGGATAGTTGTTATAAATTCTCTGATGTGAATCACCTACAATGAAAATATCATTGGGCCTTTCTTCTCCTGCAACCGTCCTGAGAAGTCTGAAAGCGTTATCGCTGAAATCCTGTCCTTCGTCAACGATTATATGAGCGTACTTATTCTTTGTACCACTGCTTGTGAACAGCTTAGAGCATTCATACATAGCCATGTTTATGTCTCGAATCTGTTCTTCCTTCATCAAACTGAGATAGGCATCAAATACTTTCCAAACCTCGATTCTTTTCTTGCGGTCAAGCCGAACGCCTCGTCCTGTTCTTTTAGCTTTGACATACTTCTCAAGAGAAAGTGCTTCCTGTGGAATTACTACACGGTTCCACTCGTCCTTATAGAATGACCACGGGAAATCAAGTTCAGAGAGACTGTTCACAACAGCTCTATCCCATAACTTGTCGATTTCTTCACCGTATTCAATCTTCGCTGAAAAGCCTATTTCGCTTAAAAATCGCATAACCCAGGCATCTATGTTGATAACCTCGATTTTATGAAGTTCCTCAAGAGTGCAGATTTTTCTAAGGTTGCTCTTTATATCTTCTGCGAGGTTAGCGGTGAATGTAGTGAACAGAATACGTTCGTCATCGTTGATCTTAGAAGCAAGATACTTAGCTCTGTGCATAGCAACAACAGTTTTGCCTGTTCCTGCACCGCCGAGGATTCTTGCAGACCCCTTATAATTCTTCTGGACGATTTTTCTCTGTGTAGGATGCAGGAATACACGCCATTTTTCAAGAGGTTCAGCCATGATCCTGCGGAGTTCTTCTTCTCCTTCGATTACTACAAATGACTTTTTACTCTCTGAGTTCTTCAAGGCAACAGAGAAATCTTCTGTAACAAGCAGAGATTCAGACTTTTCAGTTTCTCCCTGATCAGGCTCTGTATCAGAAGTGTCAGCCTTGATCATGTCGATAATTTCTTTCGGATCAAAGCCTTCTGCTATCCATGAGAAGTTTTCATAAACATCTGACGGGAGCTTGTCTTTATTTGCATTAAAAGTATCTTTATCAGGAATGCTTTTCAGGAAAGGAATAAGGTCCTGTGGCGCACCAAGTTCGATCATAACATCTTTAGTAAGTCCGCCAAAAAGAGTGCTTGTGGTTGATACCTTAGTTTCCTCGGTTACTTCTATATTTTGAACATCGAATACCTGAAGTGCACCTGTCTTGCTGTTTACACGACAAGTCTTTCTTTTAGCCCATTCATAAGCTTCATCGTGATGATCTACCCAAAGCAGCAGATAAACTGAGCTTTCTTCCTGATAGCTTACGATTCCTCTATAAGTGTTATCAATTCGTACTGAACGGATATTCTTATCTATCGAAGGCAGTTTTTCAAGATTAATTCCGGGGGATTTCGGATTTATACGGAATTTGTTAATGAATTCAGTGACCTTTCCCTGTATCTGTCTCGGAAGTTTTGAAAATGCCGTCAGAAAGTCCGAGGATATTGCTACGGTAGCGGTATTTTCCATCAGTTTACACCTCCAAACATATCTTTAGATACCGTAGTATCGTTGTTTATTATTGTCCAACCCTTTTCAGACAGTATTTCTTCATATTCCATTTGATCTTCAGTAAGATAAGCGACTTTGCTATCAAGCCAAACCATTTCGATTTCTGCTATAACTTCATCGTTATCGACCAATTCATAGCCTATTTCATCAGGGATTGGAGCATTCGCTTCTTTGAGTGCCATAGCCATATTCTTTGCCATTTCATCGAACAGCTCTTCAAGGACACCGTCCCACTCGCTGTTAGCAGATGCCTGTTCAGTTACCGCGGTAACAGTAGTTACAGGTTCATCGAGCTTCATATAGATCATCTTTTCAAGACCTATCTTTGTAACAAAAGAGAACTCCGGATTGAACTGGAGTACATTGACAAAATGCCAGAAGCCGTTCCACTCCATTTCAAACTTCTCATTGTCAGGGTCAGTCTTATCATCAAATACAGCAAAGACCGTGTACGGCGTATTTCTGTCGGCTTTTGCCTTTGAAACCGCTATGCCCGAATATAAACTCAGCATAGGATTATTGGTTCTTGGCTGCCATTTGCCGAACATTGTGTCTCTGAAAGCAAACTGATTAGAAGAAAATCTGCTCTGTGAATTAACTTCATCAAAAGCAGAAAGCCATTCAGTGAAGGCAACATTATCAATAAGTGTAGCTGTATTCATAAGAGATACAGCGTAGGCATTAGCATGAGCCCTGAACGCAGTTTCAGCCTGTTCCATTGACAAGTAATCAAGCAGAAGGTCAAATGCAGACGTTTTATCAGGTGAAATGCGGTCAGCACAGGCAACATTATTAACTGTAGGCTTGTACAGGCTTGCGCCAGAAGGCATTCTCAGCGGATCGAGCGTTTCTGTCGCATATTCGTCTATATTTTGAAATACACTCTGAATGTCCTTATAGCTGAGCGACCATACAATGTAATCGCCTGAGCGGAGAATTGCTGCTCGTTTTAATGTATCATCAGCAACAATGCTCTTGTGGAAGGTAAAACCATCGGTAAATACTGCTACCGGACGGTGGTCGATCTCTTTGCTGACAGGACGTATAATGAAGTCGGGCTTGGAGTCAACACTGATGCCGTCTGCTCCGCTAAGATAGACCTGTGGCTCGATTTCCCATGTGACGTTGCCAATTTTCAGGATATAACCGGGCTTATCATTTACTACATCTTTGTTGACTTCGATTTTTCTTGTATCACTGTTTCGCTGACTGAATGCTTCGATAAATCTTCTTTCAAGCTCACTGTCGAACAAAGCATTGACGGAAATATTGCCGAGCTTAGATATCTTCTCAACATTGTTCTTGCCTGACAGAATGCTTTTAAGCATAGACATGGCTGTTTTTCGTGAGATCGAACCCATTTGATTGCTCTGCCTGTAAGCAAACAAGCAATGATAGCAGCCGTCTTTTTGCTGATCGTTACCGCAAGTGCAGTGCTCTAGCTTTGTGAGGGCTTTCTCAAAAATAGTGGTAAGAGAGCCTTCGTTGTTCATGAGCTGTTTCAGGTAACCAGTACCGCCGGGCACGGAATCATAAATAACAAGATACTGCTTTCTGTAATCGGCATCAGGGATAGGGACTTCACTTATAGCGACACGAAGATGATCTACGTTACCGAAATACTCCTTCATACCAAGCATAAAGGCTGCAATAAAGGATTCTGTTCGTACTGTTGAGGTGTCCTCGGTAGTTGCAGGGATCAGCATACGGAGTATTTCAGTCTCAAACTCTCTGTATAGGAACAGACAGGTTTCATAGCCGTCTGCAAGCAACTGAGGATTCTTGTTGGTTTTACAGAAGAAGGAGTGCTTTCTTGAACGGCCGTCAGAAGATTGGATAGTACCGCAGTAACGGCAGACCTTGAAACCTTTTCTGATTTCATCAACACCCGCAACAGAGACTTTTTCTCCCATCATATCGTTTTCACCAAAGTTGATCTCTCTAAGAGCTGCTTTTTTGACAAATTCATAGCCAAACGGAAAATCATCATTATTCATTCGATATGCACAAAGAATATCGTGATCTTCGTCTACATCAACAAGAAGCTGACGGACATAGAATACCGATGATCTGCTATCGCTGTCATCGGATATTCTGCTGTGAGTATCCTCGGTGTTTGAATACACCATCTGTACCTTGAGCATATTGCGAAGCTGACCGGAATCAGCCCACGCAGGGCTTCCGCATTGAGGGCAAGAAGCTGTATATTTGCCGGGGACTTCAAGCTGAGCGTGAGAGCAATTAGGGCATAGTCTCCATGGTTCGATAGTTGAAGTATGTAAGTCAATCTGATTAACGGTCAGCTTTCTTCCGTCAGCATAAAAGGTATTGTTAGGAGCAAACTCGCTAATTGCGGACGATGCAGGACGGCTGTACTCATACGAACGCTTTTCGTACTTTGCTTTAGAAGTAGTGCCTTCCTGTTCTTCTTTTCTGTAAAGCAATGCTCTGAGAATAATACCGCTTTCGGGGAAAGCATAGTTAGGCAGCAAGCCCTCATCAGAAAGGAAATTAAATACATTCTTGTTGTTTATCTCGTTAATAACGCTATGCAGAGCTGCCTTTTCAGCATTAAGCTCTTTGATCTGTTCATCAAACGAGGAATCCTGCGGCTTTTCCTGTAATTCCTTTATCATGGCATCAAGTGCCTTGATGTTGGATTTCAGGCTGCTGCGCTCTTCCTTGATGATCTCAAAACTCTCTATTATCTTGCGATACATCGGGCTTTGATTTGTTCCGTCACCATTTGCAAAGGCAAGCAGTTCTTCCTTTTCGTCTGCGTCAAGCTCAGTAAATAAACCTGTAAAGGAATTGATCTGTCGCGTAAGGGTATCCTGAACGTAATGGATAAAGTTGAACGGGAACATATCTGCCGGCTTTGAATCCAGCTTAGAGAGTATTGTATTCAGTTGGTCAGGCACATCACTTGACTGTACGCCATGCTTTACCCATGAATCCATACAAAATGCTGTGAACTGTCTTTCGAGTACAGCAGAAGCCTGCAAATAGATTTTTGGCGACTGCACATCACCCTGTATCATTTCAAGAGGATCAGCATAGAAATACAGGTCATGCGGACGGGCATTCGCAACTGCCATAGTAAGAGCGTTACCGTCTTTTCGTCCACCACGTCCGGCTCTCTGAAGGAACTGCGACTGTGCCGGAGGCATACTGCAAAGTATTACAGAAGAGAGGTCGCCTATATCAATACCCATTTCAAGTGTCGGAGTACAGGATAATACATTCGGATCCCACCGTTTTTGCTCTGATTTTCCAAGTTTGAAATGAGCTTCAAGCGTTTCACGATCTTCACGCTTTAACAAACCCGTATGCTCCATAGCGTTTATACGGTAAAGATCTCCGTTCCTGAAAAGTCTGCCGTAATATCCCAAGCCCTCATTATTGGCTTTTTTCAGATGACCCCTGCAGTTCTTTCTCTTACAAGGCGCATTTTCCCAAAATGCAGCGTTTTCCTCGGATACAGGGAGAACGGTGCCACAATAATCACATCTCATCTGAACTACGTTATTGCTAATGAAGATGTGCTTTTTGCTGATTCCATAAGGATCATATACAGGATAATCGCTGATCATAGAGCATACTATCCCTGCATTAACTAACTCATCAAAGATGACAACACATAAGCCGGTAAACTCGTTAAGTACGTCTTGCGAACACTTATACAGCCAGTCCTCGAACTTTCTATCGGTTTTGAGGTCAAGGTTATAGTAGTGTTTCTTACCGCTTTTAGGCTCAATTATGAATCTTGGCGTGTTTCTGCCTGTCTGTAAACCGGGCAGCCATCTCAGACGATCCGCAGAAATATGATAAGAACTGTCTTTTTCAACAAATTCATAGAATACCTTATCATCAAAAGCACCGAATTGTCTCAGCGTATCAAGATAGCCGATAACCATATATTGTACATCTGTCTCGTTCGATCTTACAAGCCAGCCGAGCTCGTTCCTTGCTCTCTGATATACAGCATTGCTGACACGTTCGATAACATCAGGTTCAAAGGCAGCAACAGAGCAAGAGGACTTCGGCAATGTACGTCCGATATTAGAAGACAGACCGTATTCAAGCATGATCTCATAAGCGAGTCTGCTGTCAACGTCACCAATAAGTTTCTTCGCATACTTGTCCGTTCCGAGCTTACGATTTGTTATCATTTCTTCATAAGCCTTCATCCAAGTCATATTCGGTGCGATAAACTGGCTGATAAACTCCTCATCATCAAATTTCTGATGCCAATAGGAAATAAAGCCCCTTTGAAACTCGTCAAGAGAAACAAGACCTGTATTTGTTGCAGAATACTCCTGAATAGCGGTACGCAGACCAAATCTCCATGTCCTGTGATTGAAGAATCCTGCATGGTGAGCTGCATCCTGCACATTATCAGAGAAAGCAAGTGCTTTTTTATCATCATTGAACTGAGATGAGAACATCTGAGACAGGCTTACGCTGATTTCTGATACACTTCTCAGACCCATAAGGGACAATCCGCGCTTGCTATGGCAGAACGGGCAGACATACTGCTGTTTGTCCTGTGAACCTGTCTTAGCTGATTTAGCTCCGAGGTTAGGAATATATACAGGAATCATTTCACCACAACCGTCAGGACACTCACAACTCTCGGCTTCGTTGGTATTGAATTTCACATAATGACACTTAGGGCATAAGAATCCGTTTGTTTCGCTCATTCCGGGGAAAAGCATAGTGATAGTGTCATCACAACGGAAATACATATTGTAGAACGTATCAAGATTGCCGATCTTTGCGTATCCACGCTCTGTTTTGGTCGAAGTCCAGCCTGTTGCACCGCAGTCACGGCAGTTTACGACAGGAAGATATTCCTTTGACTGTCGTTCATTAAGGTCGTGGGCAATGGAATATTTCACATCATCAGGAGACACCTTTGCAAGCAGGCGGCGGAGTTCTCTGAGCCAGAACTGAACCTGAACATTAAGGAATGGGCGCAGTTTGCCCTCGGAGCCGATACGGGCGTGAGAAACAAGTGCCAAAAGAGCATTGATTGCTGTGTTCTTGTCTGCAATGCTTTCTATCTCAGGATAGTTTGTCACAAGAGCCTCTGCGATAGAATTTGTCTGATAGTATTTTCCACCCATGAGCTTAACGGCTGCCTGGAAGAAACTATGGTGCATAAGTATCTTACCGAGCTTTAGTCTCGCAGTATCGGACATTATATCGTTAATGGGTTCACTTATCCAGCATTCTGCGGAAAGCTGCAGGAAATGCGTAATATCATCGTCTATGACCGCAGAAGCGAGCTGTTCCACCTGTTCATTGGTCGGGAAGCCGAAATCAGTCACTTCGCAGCCGTCAAAGAACTCAGACGGAGATAATCTGTCCTCGGTGATGATAGCGTCGCTGTCAAAAGGCTCACCGAAAATCTCAGAAGCATAGTTCAGTATCCTGGGATTGTTATCCTCACTGCCGATCGTCGCAGATGTTCCGACGCAGCAAAGATAGCCCGCAGGGGTAGACAGTCTTGCTTTCAACCTGCGAAGAAGGCAGGCAAGATCAGTACCCTGTGCGCCGTCAAATGTATGAAGCTCGTCAACGGCTATGTACTTCAATGTCTCAGGAGAATTATCCTGCCAGAGAACAGCGTCCTTGGGGCGTACAAGCAGATAGTCAAGCATTTTATAGTTGGTCATGAGAATGTCAGGCGCACGATTGAGCATAGTATCGTGATCTGTGATGACGCCATGCTCGCTCATCATACGGCTTGGAGTTTCCTCTCTGCCTCCGACATACATACCGACATTGATATTGCCCCTCAGCTCAGGACTGTTATAGATGATCTCAGCGATACGCTTTGCCTGATCGGACGCAAGAGCGTTCATCGGATATATGATAAGAGCCTTGATGCCACGCTCCCCACGGTGCTTGTAGCAGTATTCAAGGATAGGGTACAGAAAACACTCTGTCTTACCTGAACCTGTACCTGTTGCAATAACCGTAGACTGTCCGTCATTTCCGTTAAGACGGTCAAACGCTTTCTGCTGATGAACATAGGGAGCAAACTTCGGGTGGATAGACTCGAAGTAACTCTCGTTCATTTCAGCGACGCGGAAAGGCAGGCGCACTGCGGTGAACGGTGCATGATATACGCTGTCTTTGGCCGAAAGCAGTTTATCCAGCGAGCCCTGAAACGGCTCATTGGTCATAGGGAAAGTCGTGCGGATATAGTCGCAGATACCATCCTGTAATTGTTTTGCTAATATGGTCGGGAGCATTATGCAACCTCCTGATAGTTATTTTGTGTGTGCAGCGTTATTTCCCGTACTTCTTCTCGAAGAACTTCCACGCTGTTTCGTAGTCCTGTTCACGGTCGCACTTATCGAACGGAGCAACATACTCTATCATTCTCTTTATGGGGCCGCCGGGCATGGTATCGTCCTCGATTTCTCTTGTGAACACCTTACCGGCGGGTGCGCCCTTTACGTTGCCTTCCCACTCCTTGCGGTCAAAGCCTACGCCGACAAGACTACGGTTTGTGGTAAAAACTATCCTGCCGTTTGCGTCGTACCATGTATCGGCTTCGTACTGCTGCAATACAGGGAACTGTATGCGGTAAATGGTTTTGAGCTGTTCAAGCGTCATGCCGAGAGCCATAGCGGTAAGCACGTCTATCTCAACAAGTGCCTGTCTGCGTTCATAATCGGTACGCAGAGGGGTATCCCATGTCCATTCGCTAGTCAGGGTGGAGAAACGCTTGTTGTCAAGGCGAGGGTCGGATTTGCTCCACATATCAGAAACAAATAAGTTATTCCAGCAATCAGACCATAAGGAATTATAATACTTTGTAACGCAGTTTAGGAGTAATGTTCTTGCAATTAATTGATTCTCTAAAAAGCCATACACTATTGGCAGATTTGAAATGGTGCTAAAATACACATCATATTTTCTTGTAATTTTAATAAAGCAATCCATAATTACAGATTCAAATTCAGCACTTAATAAAGCAAGAGTTCTTTTATCTTGTGCTGTCAAGCCAAACACTGTATGTATATGTCCTGCTAATGGAGGACATATTGCAGGTACAAGTGTTCTTTCTCCACCTTGACTTAGCATCCTTCTCATAATAATTCGGTAGTTTTTGCAATACTTGGTATTCCACGGAGTTATTGAGACTCGCTTGAAATATTCATCAATAGAACACTTTGGTGAATAATTACATCTCGGAAGGAAGTCGTCGGATAATTGCGTCAAATCAACAGGATCATAATCGCTACTCAATGAACATTTTCTTCGAGCTGATTTGAAAGTTGCATTTGCAATAGTAATATTCGGACCGGAGTAAATCAAATCTGATGGAGATTCAGCAAAATGAGTATTCCTTTGAATTGTTCCGTCTTTCTGAGAATTGGTTTCATGCCACATTTCCTCTGCGTGAACACCATTTCCCAAATCGGCGATACTATGACTAACGGATAATAAAGAATGTAATAAATCTATTAGCTCTTGCGAGTGGAGAACAGGAAGTCTTGCTGATAGTGCATCATCGGAATTGTCAAATAACTTAGCAGATAATAATAGCTCTTTCTCGCCAAAGGTAACAATTCTATTCTTTGCGCCCTTTAAATTCCAGTTTCCGCTATTGTCTTTTAGTCCTATATCCTTTGAAGCAGGCAGACTATAACATTCTTCGATAGTTGATGGTTCAAACAAATCAAAAATAGCGTCAAAGGTTTCGCTAACCATATTTGAATATACGTTTAAGCTGAATGATAGGTTATGAGACACGCCATCGAACAATTTTTTCTCATTTAAAAACTGAAAATGTTGCTTTAGTTTAGGATATAGTATTTTTCTAAGTACTGCACCCTTTGAGTCATCAAATACACCATCGGGATGAACAAATGCAGAAACTCCAGATGTCGAGCCGAATTGCCATGCTTGCGGTAAAAAACATTTGAAAAGATTGGTCTGCTGCCCCTTAAGTTCAGCATAATTTGCGACTGCATTCAAGAAATTCTGCTGTCCTGTTATAGACTCATATTCAGCAAAATAAAGACCATATGTTTCTGTGCTTTCGAGCGCTTTTCCTCTATGAAGTGTAGTTTGTGTTGCTGTCAGTTTTTTTACAGCAAACATAGGGTTCTTATCAGAAAGCACGCTCTGCTCATTCCATTCCAGCTTAACCCACGGCGGATTACCGATAACAAGGTCAAAACCGCCCTTATCAGCAAACACATCAGCAAATTCAAGCTCCCAGTGCATAAACTTGTTGTTGTCCGCTATATTACGCACAAGAGAAAGGCGGGGAAACATTTCGCAGAGCTGGTCGAGGTTAACGTTCTGAATCATCACGTCGTCTTCGATATTGATATCGAAAAGACTTGTCTGCTTCTCCTGAGAATTTGTCGGCATCGTGCCCTGGAGTATCAGGTACATGTCAGATATAAATTCGGAACGTTCCGGCAGAAGATTCGCCTCACTGATGGGCCAGAACCAGAGGGCGCACCAATAGTCCATAGCGAATTTCAGTCTTGCGTATGCACCTGCGTTCTTAGCGTGTTCGGACTTATAGATATTACGCAGGAGCTTGTCTTTTTCTCTGATAGACTGTCCACGGTCAAAACGGGTGTCCTTGTGACCGTATATTTCACGCACGGTGACAGTAGCGGCTTCAAGGTCGCGTCTTGCCTTGATCTGCTCTCTCCAAAGCACGTCTATCAGCTTTGAAAGCCCAATAAGGTTCTTGAACTCGTCCTCGGTGTAGGGAGCGGTGAACCTCTTGTTCCAATCTTTCATAACTTTGAGCTTTTCAGGTTCAAGGGACTTGATGACCTTATCGGTATAGTCGCACATACCGGGATCACCCGTCAGGAAGTGATACACCTGATAGCGTGAACGTGCGATGTTTCTTCCGCTTGTATCGAGCTTCACGAACGGAATACGTTCGGGGGCGTTCTCATACCAGCGCAGACCCTTAGATGTCGTTGTGAGCTGATTCTTATGATAAACCTGTCTCCTTGCACCGATGAGGGAGTTGCCGTTGACAAGCTGAGTACCGAACCACGGCACATAGCCATTCTTGTAGATCGTGTTCAGCCAGAGAGATACCTCGGCAAGCTCCACGGCAACCGGGTTCAGGTCGATGCCGTAAACATTGTTATCGGCAATGTACATCTTGACTTTCTGCAATTCGTCCATACGGCTCTCATGACTGATCGTCTCGCCACGTTCAGCCTGTTTGCGGTCAATATATGCCTCTGCAAGCTGATTGATAGCTTCGTTCAGGAACGCCGCACTGCCCATTGCAGGCTCGCAGACGGTAAGGCTGAGTATTTCGTCAGCAGTCTTGTCTTTCAGAAGCTCCTTGAGGGCATACTTAACAAGGCACTGAGTGAGGGACTCAGGCGTATAGTAAGATGCGGACTTTTCACGCTCTCTGCCTGCCAGACGATAGATAAACTCGCCTTTCGGGTGAACACGGAGCTGTCCTTTATCGTCTCCCGATTCGTAGCGTACTCGTTCTTCCTCGGTGTACTGGTCAAGCTCCTGAGCGGTAACGAAGTAGCCGACATCAAGCTCGTTGAAGTTATCCCCGGCTTTCTTGACTTCGTAAAGGTCTTGCTCAGCAATAAATCCACGGTAAGAAAGCAGAGCCTCGTATACTGCGCCCATCTGGTTGATACCGAGATTAGCGTAGGAAATACGTCCGCGGCGGCTGCCTGTTTTGCCGGTAGACTTCGTAAGACTCATCAGGTCAATGATACGAAGCATAACGCAGTTTTGCGGATTTTGGCATTGACGAGCATAGGAGTATACGCAGGATCAAAAATATGGGCTTTCAGCGGAGGGATAACAAAGATGTTATGAACGCTCTGTAAGCTGTTGACCTTATTGTATATAGCTTCATCCTTAGGATAACCCGTATAGATAAGTTCATAGAGCTTGCTGATGGTTTCAAACAGATAGAAGCCCTCTCCGACTTCCTCTGTGTCATTGCGGACAGACTCGGCAATATCTCTCAGACTTTCAAGAGAATAGCCTGAAGCATATACCTGCTCATTGATCGGGGCATAGCCAAGCTCAGGACGTGCTTCGATGAAAAGCACGAACAGCATACGGTACATATAGCGTAAGCACTCAATGGTGAGCTTCTCCGCATCGACGGGTTCTGCAATCAGATTCTTGCCCTGACGGGTCGACATATCGTAAATAATTTCGTTTCCGAGTATCTCAATGCTTTCACGGAGGGCATATTTCAAATCCTGCGATACGCCAGATGCGTGTTTGCGGCTCTGTTCATCAAGCGTATCAATAAGAGCGCTGCCGTCCGCAGGGCAGAGAGAGCCCTTATGCAAAAGGACAGACATAGCCTGTAAGGTCGACGTTTCGTGACGGCTGAATATTTCCTGAAGGTCGAATTCAAGGTAGCGTTTCTCGTTCCACTTGTTTCTGTCAATCAGAACTATCGTATCTATGCCGATAACGATAAGAAAACGAGGAGGCTCTGCTGTATGGAACAGGAGTTTGGTGGCAAGAGCTTCGATATTCTCATTGGAAAGTCTGAGGTCATCGTTGTTTACAGCATTAAAATCAAGGACGTTGTTTTCCATGATGCCGCAGTTCTTGTCTTTTGAATGTGCAAGAACTGCCCATAACGCAGGAGCTTTATTGGCTTTGGTTTCCTCGTGAAATACCGGTATGTCGAATTCATCATTAACATTGATGATAACAGAATTAGCCTTGCCATAACCCATTGATTCAAGGTACAGAGCAGCCATAGTGATGATATTTGCGGCTGTTGTAAGCTGGGACTGTCCACGGTCATATCTGTCATGGATCGGGTAATACTGCTTTGCATTATCACGGAGCATTGCCCACGGTGTTTTTATATCTTGGTTCTTGGATTCTTCCGTCCATTGCTTTATACGTTCACTTGCCCCATCTTCAAACATAGTGGAGAAATAGTGATTGGTATAATACTCGTTGCGGTTTCCAATACCGGTCAGATCCATACTCATATTATTTTACTCCTGTCAGGACTGTTATAATTCTAATATAAGGATTGTTTCTTATATCAAGCGTTTCCTTTACCCATTTCGTAAAGCTGTCGAATAATTCATCAACTCTGCGTTCTGCTTCGCTCTTACGACGTTCATCGGTAAACAAAGAAAGCTGATAGTCCCTGTGCTTTTCTTCAAGTTCAGCCAGCTTATCTACTTCCGCATCAATCAGCGGATCAGTGGATTCTTTATACATTCGATAGCTCTCAGCAAGTTTCTCTTTTGCCTTAGCAACAACATCTTCTAGCTGTTCACTTAATGCGGAGATCATTTCATCAGTGACATTCTGCTCGTTAGCAAGAAGCTCTGAATTGATCTTTGTCTTGTTTACTACGGCATTTATGTCAAGGAACTCTGCAAACTTTCCGTCAACATATCTCACGCCGAACATATCATCAACGAGAGCTGCCGAACGTTCATTAGGCATACTGCCTTCTACAATGAATATGCTTTCATTGATCTGCATAAAATTCTTGACGCCGATAATCGGAGCTTCACCTCTGCCGATAAGAAGTCCCGTTTTATCGTTCAGCCAACTAATTACAGGATGAATTGCCCATAGGTACTGAGCATCGGGCCAGGCAGCATTGTCGATAGAGTTCTGCATACTCTTACGCATTTCCTGCATTATGTATCTCTTATCGTCGCTCAGTCGCAGTATTTCACCTGACGGCATAGCTTCTTCTGGGATAACAGCAGATAATCTGCGCCGCATATCCTCCGTAAGCATAACATCAACACCTGATATTTCACTTAATTGTCTCAATGGGTGCTGTTCGCTCTTGTTTATGTATGATAGTGCCTTGATAAGATACTGCTTATCAGTAAACAGAGTTTCATCATCAACTGTATAATTGGTAGCCGATACCGTCTCCTCCATTGAAGCCGTATTAAGAAGGAAGTCCAGCGGATCAAACTCACTTTCTTCATCATGCAGGGATTCCTCAAAGGCTACTGCATCTGAGCCGTTTTCAATGGTTTCACTAATTACAAGCTCCTCGTCCTCAACATTAAATTTGCCAAGCAGAAGCGTGGGATCACCGATGTTCTTAAATGCCTGTTCTTCCTTTTCAACGAGAATTCTTATAATGCGCATATCGCCCTTGATTCGCTCGTTCTTGCTTGAAATCATCATATAGCGAATATCAGGACGTTTTTCCTGACCGTAACGGTCAATTCTTCCGTTTCTCTGCTGGAACACCATAAGTGACCACGGAATATCAAAATGGATAAGACGATGGCTAAGATAATGAAGGTTAAGACCTTCCGATGCAACATCAGAAGCAACAAGAATTCTTACAGGAGCTTCGGTCCTGCCAAATTCTTCAACTACTCGCTGCTGTTCCATATCAGTCATACCGCCTGAAATCTCAACGATCTGCTTGTCACTCATGTGAAGATCTTCTCGGAGTTGCTTTGAAAGGAACTTCATTGTTTCAATTCGCTCGGTGAAAATAACGATACGGTCATCAACCGTCTTTGGATTCCAGTTATACTCTTTGCTTCTAAGAAGTTCGAGCAGTGAAGTATATCTTGAAAAATCACGAGGTTCGATCAACGCAAGAGCATCTCGGAGTTCTTCAAGCAAGGCAATATCCTTAATCTCACCGTCAGGATACTTATGACGGAGCTTTTTGAGTCTTTCCTCTACGCTTTTCAGGCAGGCTTTCGGACTTGAAAAAAGTGATTTTTCGAGTGAGGTCTTGAATAGCTGACCTGTCCCTTTAGGCTTGCTTGTGTCCATATCAAGCTGCATCTGAGCGAAAATGTCAAAGACAACTTCTTCCTTCGGGCTTGCTTCGCAGCTCACAAGATTTACGGTTCTTTCAAGGTATTTACTGCCCATTTGGTCTTTAACGTCCTTTTTGAACCTTCTGATACACAATCCCTTAACTTCGTCCTTAGTGTATTCTTCGGGATTTGCAATCGCAGTAGGATCAAGCATATTCATGAGAGAAGCAAAGCTCTTAGCTCGTCCGTCATGCGGAGTAGCCGAAAGCATTATCATTGTATCAGAACGGTCTTTCAGAATATTGGCAAGTCTTGAACGCTGAGAATCTCTGCTGCCACGTTCAGCAACTCCCTGTGCTTCATCAATCACGATAATGTCCCAATAAGCATTTTCAAGGTGTGTGCGGTATTCTACATCTCGCTTTATCGTATCAATAGAGACAATAACCTTGTCGTAGTAGAAAAATGGGTTATAGTTAGACGGGAGTGAAGCCCTTATCTTCTGTATCTTATGAGAGTCAAGTCTAATAAGAGGAATGGTAAATCGATTCCACATTTCCTTCTGGAACTGCGTCATCATACTTTTAGAGGTAACAACAAGTATTCTCTTACCCTTGCCACGAATGATTAGTTCGGACATAAGTATTCCGGCTTCAAGTGTTTTACCAAGACCAACTGTATCAGCTATAAGTATTCTGCAACGAGTACGGTTCAATGAAATCTTAGTCGGCTCAAGCTGAAACGGCATTAAATCCATAGCAGCTTTGTGACCGATATGGATATTCTTATCGGTCGGGTTTTTCTGTCTCCACTGACTTTCAAGGTAGAGAAGCGATTTAGTGTATCTCGGTGATTCGTCTTTGACGAGCTTGACTTTAGTAGGATCAACTGCCTCAATCTTCTCAAGGTCAGTAAGGAATATAGCCTCTTTATCTTTCACCAAGGGCGAGATACCTATGCAGTTCAAAGCCTGTTCGCCAATCTCATTTGTATCTATTTTCTTTATCATCCATTCTTCATCACGAATGATAAGTCTCATTCCAGGAGCGTATTCAATCACGATTTTACCCTCACTAATATATTAGTTTTTAAGTGGACTGTCAAAAGCATATACATAATATTAGTATACCATAATCCGACATTTTTTTCAAGCGCAATCGCTCAATTTGTTGATTGATATTTTTCACAAATGTGCTGTAAAAATACAACAGACTTATTTGGCAAAACGATGGATAGGCAGTGTAGTGAAGTGGAAATAATGTTTAATTGTAAACATAAAGAAGCCGTTATAACAGGTGATGCAAGCAGCATCGACAAAATGTATTGCCGAGAATCTCCATAAAATGGAACAAAATTCACCATAGTCGACCGAATGCAGTAAAACAACCACTCTGTTGGTAACATTTCCAAAAGGGAAGTTCTTGAAGAATACGCGGAGTATGTATTGCAATATAGGCTCTATCTGACCAAAAATACTCTGCCGTTGATGAAAGGGATTGACGAATTCAGTTATGAGAAATTTCAGTACGTTATGGCAATCGGGGTGACAGCTCTATTGTGATTTTAAGTGTTGGCATAATGCTAATTTGAAAAAAAAGCATCAAATATCCCCTCATATTGCTCAACGGCAAACGGATCCGGCTCAAACGGCAGAATCATCACCTCATTCAGATTGAGCATAAGGAACTCCTTGTTCTTCTCGACCGCCGTCTTGTCCGAGAAATTCACTGCCACGGTGTAGTTCACGCTGTTCAGCGGCTGCTGAGCCATGTATATCATCGGGAGTTCGTTCCACGACGTGCCGCCAATAATGAACACCTTATCGAACGAATCAAGCTTCAGCTCGGAAGTGGGCAGACTGCCGTAGTCGTAAATCTGGACGTTGTACTGCTTCTCCGGCTCGGTCAGAGCGGTGCAGATATCAATGCCGTTTATCGTGTAGATACCGTTCTGATCGGTGCCGCCGTAATACTCGTTCATCATCTCGAGCTGCGGAAATCCGCGCTTGTTGGCGCAGACCACAAGGCTCTCTCCGTCACGGCTCTTGAAATATGCCGCAAGCCGCAATGCAAAGGTCGTTGTGCCTATTCTGCCCTGCGCTCCCACGACAGCTATGCTGATATTCGACTGGGAGTAGCGGGGCTTTTCTTTTTCCTTTTCGGCAATTCTGGCAGCTTCACGGGCTTCTGCAAATGCGTCAAACGACTTGTCGAAGCGCCGCCATTTCTTCTGGGAAAGCCCCTCCGTAATGCACTCTTTCAGGTCCTGCGTCATCATGGATATGTTGGTTTTCTCGTCAACATCGGGGTAATTCGCAACGATATTCGTTATGCCGTTATGCACCAGCTTGTCCAGAATTTCATCACCGGGATAGCAGTTATCGGCGTAAATAACGATGTTTGCGTCGGATTTCTGATAGTATATTCCGGCGCAGAGGTTCACGAATTCATCGCCCTGTTCCTTGAATGCGGACAGGTCAAAGATGAAATGCGACTGATAGAGATACGTCTTTAAGTCGCGCTTAAGAAATACAGCAAGCGACCAGTCCTCGCCGATTATTTCCCGTGGAACTGCTCCCAGTTCGGAGCATATTCTGCGGAGGATTCCGGCGTTTTCTTTTCTGGAAATGAGTAATGGGTTAAGCATGGTTGAGTTCCTTTCTGGTGGTTATTTGCTTTTCAGCGTGGATTGATTGACTTTTTTGGCTGTTTGTGGTATAATAATCTTATCGATATATCGGAATTGGGAGATGAAATATGAAATATAAAAACGTATATTTTATAAACGGAACGGCATATGCGGGCAAATCAACTATGGTAAAAATGCTGTCTGAAAAATATCATGGAATTGCATGCGAAGAAAACTATCATGATGTACTGATTTCAAATCTGGATAGCAATCAGTACCCGGGCTTGACATATACAAGAGATTTGAAAGACTGGGCAGATTTTGTCAGAAGAACGCCGGATGAATATGAGGCATGGATTGAAGAAACTACAAAAGAGTGCGCTGTTTTAGAGCTGCAAATTCTTGATAAGTTATCCAAACAAGGAAAAATGATATTTGTGGATACAAATATCCCAACAGATGTTTTATCCGAAATATCAGATAAAGACCATGTTTTAATTATGTTAGCTGATCCAGAAATATCTGTTAATCGTTTTTTTGAACGCCCAGATAAGGAGAAACAGTTTTTGTATCAAATATTGCTGCGTGAGGAAAAACCTGATGAAGCAATAGAAAATTTCAGAGAATGCTTAATGCGTGTTAATTCAAGGGAGAAATATGAACATTTTTTGAATTGCGGTTTTAATGTAATTAAAAGAGATGATGATAGAACAAAAGAGGAAACCTTGTTATTGGTGGAAAAAACATTTAAATTGTAGTTTATCGCTCCTTACCAACCGCATGAATCGTCCCAAACAGCTCCTCGCTCATACCCGTGCGGAACCCCTTGAACCAAAGCCGCGGATTAGCCGCAGCACCGATATCCTTTGCGCTTGGACCGCAGTAGTAATGCGTACCCTGCGGCGGTTCGGGTCGAGAAACCTCCCCGGACATGAAGTAGGTCTTAACGCCGACGTGCGGAACACACTCGTCACGGTTCAGACTGTGCCGCCAAAGCCCGGAATCGTACCGGCCGCTGTAATATCCTTCATGGGAGTACCCCACGATGATATCCCCGAAATCAAGCGAACTGCCGATATCAGCGTCCTCAAACTCCACCTCGCTGAGGCAGGTGAACTCCAGAAAAAGCGTTATCGTTCCAGCGTTCGAAACGCCGTCAATTGACGGGAACGGAAATCCGTAGTCCGCTTCAAACTGGTCTGTGTCGATGATGTACGCCAGCGTGACGGCGCTCCGGTTGAACACTTTGGAATTGGTGTCGTTTGCGATATCCTGCTCGTCCATGTTCCAGACATCATAAACATAGATATCCTGAATACAGTCGCCGCAGCCCAGCAGATTCGCATGGACTGCGGTTTTCTCTTTCAGCGCCAGCGTAATTCCTTTTTCGGGAACTCCCATGTCCTTTGTGCCGTAGGTGTACTGGTGAAGCTCCGAAACCTCCCCGCACTGCGACAGTATTCCGTTTCCTCCGGGAGCAAGCTCGGAACTGCTCACGGGCAGGTCAAAGAAACCCTCGAAATACACGAACAGCGCCGCCTGTACCATTCCGTCAAGGGAAATCGTGCGCTCGTCCTGCGGGATTTCCGCTTCATCAAGCGCCATTTCAATGGCAAGCTGGGACTGCTCGACGTACTGTTTCAGTTCCTCGTCAATTCCGAAAATGTCCTCCCAGATATCCGAATCAACGGTTTCCAGCGTAATTGACAGCTTGTCGGAGGTGCGTTCCGTGGAGATTTTCACAGCGCCGTCAATGCTCGCTCCCTCAATAATGAATTTGAGATTTGCCATGCGGAACAGATCCAGATTTACCGCGCCGCGACCGTCAACCATGCCCTGCCATGTGCCGTTCAGGTAGTCCTGCGCGTTCTCGGAGGTTTCGGGAATGCCGCCTACCGCCTGCTCAATCTGCGATTCAATGTCTGGTGCCTGATTCTGCGTTACAGCGGTGAGATACTCCCGGCTCTGACGGATATTGTACATCGCAAGGAATTCCGGCAGGTACACCTCACCACCGCCAATGCAGGTGTATTCTACGGTCTGCGTGGAGCCGTCCGGAGAAGTTACGACCAGCGTCTGGCGGTCAGCGGATTTGCCGTCAACGGTTATCTCCTCGAAAGAGTAGCTGTACGCCGGCATTCGCTCCATTGCGCGGTTGTAAAGGAAAAGCTTCAATGCGTCCGGATAAGCGGAAATGCCGCCAATTCCAGTATCGTCCGTGAAACTAATATTCCGGATATCCGAAAAGGAAAGCTCCGTTTCATACCCGGAAATGAAGCTGTCAAAGGCTTCTTCCGTGGTTATTAAACGGAGCTTTTCTGCGTAATCCTGCATGATTTCCTGCGCCTGCCGGATCTCCTTTTCATCGTATAAAATCAGGGAGCTGTTGTCGAAATTGTTCGCGATAGTGGCTTTGGAAAGGTTCACCGAAAATTCCGGCATGAAGTCGTAGACCTCGCTTTTCACATCGGGATTTATCTCGCCCTCGATACCGCTGAAAATCTCGGAAATGCTGGTCCTGTAATAGTTCCAGTGGTTTCTTAGGTTGTTGTCCTGCGCAATGCTGAGAAGTCCGCTTATAAGCCCGATGAACACAACGAAAATCAGCATTATCAGTCCCAGCGAAAAGAACAGAACATACAGCAGAGTTTTGCGGACTTTCTCTTTTCCCGCAAGCTCTGACGCTATTAAAATCAGTTTCGGATTTACTGCCATATAAACACACTTTCCTTATCTTCCGCCGCCGCGCCCGAACATTTCAAGGCGCTCATCGCTCAGCACGAACCGCACTTTTGCCGCCTGCCTGCCGACTTTCATCAGCGCCATTCCGCGCTGCACGGAGGAAATCAGTTCGGTCTGGGAATCGTTCAGGTCGAACAGCTCCGTGGCTTCTTTAAGGGACTGTCCGTCCATTGAAAACAGCAGTTTGTAGGTCGGCAGGTCAAGCACCGACTGCCCGTAAAATTTGACCTCCGGGTCGAGAAAATCATTTGTGGACTGCGTTCCTACGACTATGCTTCCCTCGTATTTACGGGCGCGCTTTTCTGCGTTTTTGAGAAATTCCAGCGACTGCGGACAGCGCGGGTCAATCATCGTCCAGCACTCGTCGGCTATCAGCATTATGCGCTCCTTGCGGTCGCGGGTTATCTGCTCCCAGCACCACGAAAGAACGTTGAAATACTGCGCCGCCAGCACCGTTCCGGACATCTGTATCAGCGATTTTGTATCCAGCACGATAAATCCGCTGGTGGGATTTATGGTCGTGTAACCGTTCCAGAGCAGGTGGTCTGCGCCGTTTGCGGCTCCCTCAAGGTAGGTTTTGAGGTCTGCGTAACACTCGGCGTTCCTGCCGCCGGATTCTGCTTTTCTGGAGATAAGGCTGTACAAGTCACTGAGAATCGGGAAACGTTCCGCTTTCATGCCGGAAACATCGGTTTCCCATGTGATTCCGAAAGAAAAATACAGCTCCACCAGCGACTGGTCGAGAACAGCCCGCAGGCGGTCGTCCATTGACGGTATGTACAGCCGGAAGAACGTCTGCAATGTCTTTAAATGCACCGCGAGGTCGCCTATGCTGTCCTTTTTCACAGGGTCGGAATTATCGTCCACGTCAGGCGGGACAGGGCGAATCTGGAGCGGATTTATCAGCCCGCCGCGCCCTCCGGCAACGTCTATCCATGAGCCTTCAAACAGCGGATTCAGGCACATATCCTTGTATTCGCCCTCCGGGTCAATGACGATTATTTTCGTGCCGCGGGCGTACTCCGAAGCGATTATGTGCTTTATCGCCGTGGATTTACCCGAACCGGAGCCTCCCACTATCGTCATGTTGCTGTTGGGTCGCTGGCGGTTTCGTATCCACGGGTCGAGCAGTATCAGCCCGTCGTTGGAATCCCGCCCGAGATAGAAGCCGCCGCTGTCCGTGAAGCTCCCGCTTGCGAATGGAAAACCGCCGATGATATCGCCGACAAGGTACTGCCGGGCGTTTTCCTCGCGAATTTCCGGAATCTGCGGATAGGTCGGCGAAAGGTGCTGGTAGGATTCTTTCTGCTGGTTCGCCATAATGCGTATCTTACAGCCTATCACGTTCGCGGTATTTTCAACGCGTGTGCAGCGGTTGTTGAAGTCCTCCTCGTCACGGGACAAAACCATGATTGTAATATCCCAAACTCCCATGCTCTCGTTTCCGCTGTCCATGCGCTGGAGGGCGGTTTCCTGACTGAGCGCGGCTTTCTCGCACCTCATGCGCTCTTTCGGGTCTTTTGTGCTTGCCGCCTGCCCTCGGAACATTCGGATTTTGCGCGACAGGTCGTTTATCGCTTCGGCATTGTTCCGGGGTTCGTAATTTATCGTGACTATCGTTCCGGGAATGTTAGTCAGCTTCGACAGCCAGCCGTATTCTACCTCGGTCGGGAGCATGAAAATACCATAGATCCGGCAGTAATTCTCGCCAAGCCGGAGCTTGTTCATGCCGAATTCTATCCCGACCGGGGTAATGCTTGCCTGCAAAGCCGCATTAGCCGGAGCTTCGATTTCTGTTTTCTTTTTGACCATCGTGTTTCCTTTCGTTTACACAGCCAGAAGCGCAATGGCTTCGTCGATGTTCGTGCTTTCAATATGGACATAAGCCGGATTGTTCACCAGATTGCAGAGCCGGACTATTCCGCTGCGGTCGATGAGTTCCGCGCCTATCCCGCATTCACTCAGCTTTTTAGCGATATCCTGCGCCGCAGAGATGATACTGCGCTCGTCCGCTTTCTGAATGCTGTCCCAAATCGCAATGTAGTACACGCGCTCCGTGGTTTCGCCGGAAACTACCATGTTCGCAAGGTACCGTGCGTCGGACAGCAGGAGCTTTTTTCTGCCGCCGACCGCCTGTTCCGCAAGCTCGCTGTACTTTTGCAGGGATTTTGAAATGTCCGCCGGACGGCTCACTCCGCTGAATTTATACGGCCGCCGAACCAGCGAAAGCGCCGCGGAAACCTGCCGGCAGAGCGCCTTCTGTTCCTGCCGGCTCAGGAGTTCCAGACACACGCCGTCCACCTTGAGGTAGGCAAAAATGTACCCGTCGTTGGTGTAAAGGCAGTTTTCGCCGAGGTCGCGGGCGTTCACGAATTCCTGTGCAGTTTCCTGCGCTTTGCGTTCACGCTCGGCAGATTCTTCCTCGCTCCGCTTGAAACTGCGGCGGTTCTCGCTTCGCCTGAACCACCAGAGGAACCCGCCGCAGAGTGCCAGAGTTACTAACGCTATTGCTATCTGCATTGTTTTTTTCCTTTCCGATAATTATTCTGACAAAAGAAAAAGCACGGCTTTGATACCGTGCTTGTAGTTATTGTACTGCTATTTAAAGCTCCAGCTCAGACATATCGTCTGATTCATCACACTCTCCGCGTGATTCTTCAATGAATGATTCGCAAAAATCAATAAAACCCGGAAGAAAATTGTGCATGGTCTGCCATGTCTGGTCAAACTTTAGTGTCATATAGCGGTGTGCGCTGATGTTTCTGAACACCTTTAAGCCAACCCAATTTACTCTATCTGATGTTGCATTTTTGAAATCATCAGATAAATGCGTTGTCAGTTCACCAATTTGCAAAAGGCAGTCGATAACAGCGTGCTGATAAACTCTGTTGTTAATAAACGTTTCGATGTCATCGCCAAATATCTTTATGGCTTCCTGTATGTCATTGGAGTGCCTTAACATCAGTTCGATAACATCTACGTCAGTTTTTTTCATAAATCAACACCCTGTCCTTTTTGATTCTGCGGATAAACCGTCTTGTGAGTGGGTCGTTTATGCTTCGGTGAAGATCTTCCGCATTGACGATATCAACTTCTTTGCCAAGACCTGCGGTAATATCACTGTAAAGCGCCCCGAAATCAAAAAGGTCTTTCCCCTCAAAGCCTTTTAGGAGAATATCAACGTCACTGTCAGAGCCTGCTTCATGCCTTGCGTATGAACCAAACACCCATGCCTGCGAAACTCCATATTTTCTTAAGATAGGGACAAGCGAGTTTTGTATCTCGTTCAGCGAGTAAACCTTGTCAGTCATGATATCAC